>Ga0209576_1000130_pt1 | contig 68179 bp, 54 predicted proteins | sample SaaInlV_DNA_135m_FD_184686 | JGI IMG/M metagenome (GOLD analysis project Ga0209576, IMG submission 184686) | Marine microbial communities from expanding oxygen minimum zones in the Saanich Inlet - SI075_LV_DNA_135m (SPAdes) (version 2) | ecosystem: Environmental > Aquatic > Marine > Unclassified... | reverse complement strand
TAGAAATTGAGCAGCAGTAGCATAATCAGAAGTAGCAAGTTCACTGCCGCACAGGCAGCTTAGAAAAGCTAGAGGTAAGGCAGCATCAGCAGTCGTTCGTTCACTGCCGCACAGGCAGCTTAGAAAAACACAAAAGCCGCTGAAGCCACAGTGAATGCGTTCACTGCCGCACAGGCAGCTTAGAAATCCCATGTCTTCGCCTTCGGGTAATAAAAAGTGTTCACTGCCGCACAGGCAGCTTAGAAAAGTAACGCGAACGCGGCTGCATGACGATGCACGTTCACTGCCGCACAGGCAGCTTAGAAATTGATCCACATCACCCCAGTCAGCAACCCAGCCGTTCACTGCCGCACAGGCAGCTTAGAAATTACCGTATGAGCCCCACACTGTAGAGTTGTCGTTCACTGCCGCACAGGCAGCTTAGAAAACCAGAGTTGCAACTAGAGATGGTTCCAGCGTGTTCACTGCCGCACAGGCAGCTTAGAAATCCCTAGGCTTGCCAGCCTGAAAGCCGCTATAGTTCACTGCCGCACAGGCAGCTTAGAAAATAATTGTCTGCATAGTAATCATCTAACCAGTGTTCACTGCCGCACAGGCAGCTTAGAAATTCGAGAGACGATTGAAGAGAGCAGTATGATTGTTCACTGCCGCACAGGCAGCTTAGAAAAATGGGGAATACACGCTGCTGCGTAAATATTGGTTCGGGGAAATTAGTATCCTATCATTCTAAAAACATGATCCAGTTAAATGATTGAAGTGCCACTAATTTCGGTCACTGTATTTGCATTAGATCGTTCGATTATTTTCACTAAAACAGACTGAATAGCTTCATCTTTGCGAGCATCACTGTTACTGGCAAGTTTCTGTTCTTGAGGTTCAGCGTCTTCTTCCGAAGTGAGCGTTACAATAACTTCAGATGCAAAATCAGATGACTCTCCAAAATACGCTATTGAAATTTGAGGATACCCTTTAAATCCTTTTTTAACTTGTTTTGCTATACGCTTTTTTGCTTTATCCAGATTCATAAATTAATCATCGTGGTTGTCGGACCTTATAATAATATAACCAAACCAATGAAGTTACTGTAGCTGAGTACAGCGAACTCCACAAGCTACGATTTTTTGCAGGTGCTTGTGATTCAGCTCTATTATGGGGCAGTTTCAAACCCCCCCCGTATTTTTTGGGGTCCCCAGCTATATTGATGGGGGGTACTCTTTGGTGCAAAGTCTCTGGAGGGGGAGCTGAGGAATATGACAGGGCATTTTTTCTGGGACTCCTTTTCTCATAGCGACGGGGGGTGTCTCTGGGGGCAATTGCTCAGGGAGAAGTGGGCTTGAATATGGGGGGGATTATTGATGGCTTGCTGAAAGAAAGGGGGGGGGTCCCTCCGCAAACTGGGCCGCCCTTTAGGCCCTGCTCTGGACCCCCCGGCCCCCCAGCGCTGTACACCCATACCTCGAATATGCGGCCCCTTTTTTTTCTGCGGCCCCATACCTCTGCTGTTTGAGCTGGGCTGGATTCATGCTGGCTCTACTGGTGAGATGGATAACTCTAGGGTTGATGCAGAATTGGTTGCTTAGAGTCACGGGTCCAAGATTGGGATCCGTGGAATAGCTGATCCCAATCTTGGACCAGTAATGCAGAACCTGCATCAGTGGGTTGGGGATTTCAGCACCTTGCCTATACCTATTACCGAAGGTGTACTTGCCGATGACTTCAGCCAATGGCAGAAGTGTCGCCCCGCAATTAGCAAGGAGGTGGTGATTTACCATCCAATCCGAGGCAGCTGAGCAGAACGCAAATCCTGCGTTTCGGTACGGATGCAAGATGTGCGTTCGTTATCTCTTTCTTATTACATACTAACCGCGCTCATATCAATCAACCGCTTACAGTGTAAATACCCTAAAAATAATCATTGACGTTTCCTGTAACGAGAGTAGGGATAGAGATAGGTGGTGAAGAAACGCCACCGCTTTCCAGCCCTAGACGGAGCAACAAGATGAAAAAGAGAAAGAAGAAAGACAGGAACATAGACAGGCATATCTACACGCCTGTACAGGCCACCAGCATCATTCCAACAATCTCAGACAGGTAACTATGAGTCTGCAATTGCTTGCCGTCTTGAGCATGCAGAGGGGGTGCTTACGATGGTTCTTGATAGTGAGGACAGCAGTGAAATGCACCCCTCAATTTATAACTCTCTGTGGGTTGTGCAATCACTTCTAGAGGATGCCGCCCGATTCCACAACCAACTAACCCATCCAAATAATCCCAGAAACCGGAGATAACATCATGAGCAATATAGCATTTATCAACTTACACACTACTGAAAAGGTAGAGCATTTTATTCCATCAACCCCTGAAGCATGTCAGGTACTGGTTCCGCATCTTGATGCCCTTGATCAATTTCCCTCGGTCATTACAAAAAGAATCGAAGAAGTAATGCAGTGGGATGATCTGGGCTGCGGCAGTGATAATGAAGGGATAGCAGCCCTCTCTATTGATGACAACGGAAGACTCCAACTGGGCTTTGAAGGTTCACTGATCCATGGTGACGGCACTGATTGGCAGAAGCTCTCCCCCTACCTTGAGGGGTTACCCCAGCAGATCAGCAGTGTGAAGGCGGCAATCATCCAGCGTGCGGCAGGAGGCGCTCAGTGAGCCTGCTACCAGATGAAGCATGGCAGTCGGGTGTGCCATTGATTGTCCTTGCTGTCCTCGAAACGGGCGAAATGAAGTATTCAGCGCGAGCAATGACCCTCGAACAATGTGAAATGGTGTTATCCAAGATGAATGAGATACGCCAGCAGGTGACCGTGATCGGTATCACCGTCGAGGCTGAGCGAGACTTCCGTGCTGCTGAGGCTGCATAACCACAATAACGCCCCGGTGATCGTGCCGGGGTGCCAACAGGAGAGATATGCATGTGTGATACAGGCGAAATCAGGGGCCAGGTAGGTATTTTGGCTCTAGAAGAGAATGGTGAAATCAATGTCACCAAAATAATGAACAAAATCGAGGGGAGAAATGCGAAACAGTTTTTAGCACTGGTGCCAGAGCTGCATCAGAAACTAGATGAGATCGCCAAAAAGGTCCATGAGACTGTAGCTTGGGCCAATTGTCCGCCCCCGTATCCGAAAAGCTGGAAGGGGAAGAAGCCGCTATGCCACTAAGCAACACAGAGAGGTCCAAGCTGTTCAGAGAGCGGCGCAAGCTGGAGGGGGGTAAACAGTTCACCCTTTGGTTGCCTGCTGATGTGGCTAGAGCAGTGGCGGCAGAGTCAGAAAGGAGGGAGGTGGGGGAGTCTGCGGTAATTCTGGAATGCGTGCAGGAGGTTTTGCACTCATAACAGGCATGGTGCAGTGACCATTTATACCCATTATTCCTTTTGAAAGTAACCCAGAGGTAACCCAAAGAAAAAGGGCTTACCTAGAAAGCTAGATAAGCCCTTGATATATATGGCTCCCCCGACAAGACTCGAACTTGTGACCCAAGGATTAACAGTCCTTTGCTCTACCAACTGAGCTACAGGGGAACAGTGGCGCGTATACTACCGTTGCTTGTGAAAATGGTCAACAGAAATGAAGCAATTTATTGGGATTATTTTAAACTCTCGCAATCAATCAAAGCGCATTCTTAATGCGCTCCATTGCAGCTTCCAGTTTTTCCATGCTGGTTGCAAAGGAGAGGCGCATATACCCCTCCATTCCAAATGCGATACCGGGTACGACAGCAACCTCAGCATCATTCAGCAACAGTGAAGCTAACTCCGTATCATTGTTGATATTGGGCATTCGTTCAATCACCCCTTCTACATTGGCAAAGGCATAAAAGGCCCCTTCAGAAGAGAGTACTTGAATGCCCTCAATAGCATTGAGACTATCCGCTACAAACTGGTTGCGCTTACGGAACGCCTCATTCATGGTCCCCATAAAGCTTTGGTCACCATTCAGCGCCGTTTCGGCAGCGACCTGTGCAATCGATGTAGGGTTGGATGTGCTCTGTGACTGTACCTTTTTCATCGCCCCAATCAGCTCGGCTGGTCCACCAGCATAACCGATTCTCCACCCCGTCATCGAATACCCCTTGGATACACCATTCAACAGCAGAGTGCGTTCATACAGCTCTGGGTTCGCCATCAATAGATTACTAAAGGGGGTATCACCCAACAGAATATGTTCATAAATATCATCAGAGGCGATCACGACCTCAGGGTGACGTTTTAGTACCTGACCTAACGCCTTCAACTCTGACTCGTTATACATCACGCTGGTGGGATTAGAGGGGGTGTTGTGGACAAACAGCTTAGTCTTTGGCGTGATTGCGGCCTCCAGCTGCTCAGGGGTGATCTTGAAGCTCTGCTCAATTCCCGCAGAGACAATCACAGGGGTGGCATCCGCCAGCATCACCATGTCGGGGTAAGAGACCCAGTATGGTGCGGGGATAATAACCTCATCTCCCTCATTCAGCAGTGCCTGACAAAGGTTATAGAAGACCTGCTTGCCACCGCAGCTCACCATCACTTGATTCAGCGCATAATCGACACCATTCTCTCTCTTAAATTTATCAACAACCGCTTGCTTGAGTGAAGGGGTACCATCGACGGCAGTGTACTTAGTAAAGCCATCTTCAATCGCTTCAACTGCAGAGCGCTTTATATGCTCTGGGGTATCAAAATCTGGCTCACCAGCACCAAGGCCGATGATATCTTTTCCTTCGCTTCTCAATTGTGCTGCCAATGCAGTAATTGCGAGGGTAGGGGAGGGTTTTACACGCTGAACCCGGTTGGATAGTGAGATCGCCAAGGCGGAAGCTCCTGAAAAATGTGATCGAAAAAAACCGACATACTATACTGTACTCCCTGTAATTCTGCACCCAATGAGCAAGCCGATGAGTGAACGCCCCCTACAACTGGTCTCTGAGTACCAACCCGCAGGTGATCAACCTGCCGCAATCGATGCACTGTTTGAGGGGTTAGAAGATGGGCTGGCCCATCAGGTGTTGCTAGGGGTGACCGGTTCCGGCAAGACCTATACCATTGCCAATGTGATAGAACGGGCGCAGCGCCCGACGGTATTGATGGCCCACAATAAAACCTTGGCGGCACAACTCTACGGGGAGATGAAGGCCTTCTTTCCCAATAATTCGGTAGAGTATTTTGTCTCCTACTATGACTATTACCAGCCAGAGGCCTACGTGCCGACCACCGACACCTTTATTGAGAAGGATGCTTCTATCAATGAGCACATTGAGCAAATGCGGCTCTCAGCCACCAAGGCACTGTTAGAACGTGATGACTCAATTATTGTTGCAACCGTCTCTGCGATCTATGGATTGGGAGACCCTAAATCCTACCTCAGCATGCTGCTGCACGTCTCGCGTGGAGAGCTAATTGATCGACACTCTGTATTACGCCGCCTGGCAGAGCTGCAGTACACCCGTAATGATGCCGTGCTACAGAGAGGCACCTTTCGTGTGCGCGGGGAGATTATCGATATATTTCCCGCAGACTCGGAGCGCGAGGCGGTACGAATTGAGCTGTTTGATGAAGAGGTCGAGAGGATCTCCCGCTTTGACCCACTAACGGGTGATGTATCAGATCAGCTTCCACGCATTACCATCTTCCCCAAAAGCCACTACGTTACCCCGCGACAAAAAATTCTTGATGCCATTGAACAGATCAAAGAGGAGTTGAAGGAGCGCTTAGAGCAACTACGTGAGCGCAATAAACTGGTTGAGGCGCAGCGGCTAGAGCAGCGTGTCAAATATGATATTGAGATGATGCTAGAGCTGGGCTACTGCTCCGGTATCGAAAACTACTCCCGCTATCTCTCTGGCCGTGATCCGGGGGAATCACCACCAACACTAATGGACTATCTACCGGACAACGCACTACTGGTGATCGATGAGAGTCACGCCACTGTGCCGCAGATTGGAGGTATGTACCGAGGGGATCGTTCACGCAAAGAGACACTGGTGGAGCATGGCTTCCGTCTCCCCTCTGCGCTGGATAACCGCCCACTGCAGTTTGATGAGTTCGAGCGTCTCTCCCCACAGATGATCCATGTCTCTGCAACCCCGGGAAGCTATGAGATGGAGCATGTGGATGGAGAGGTAGTGGAGCAGGTCGTGCGCCCCACTGGATTGCTAGACCCGCTGATTGAGGTGCGCCCTGCAACCACACAGGTGGATGATCTACTGAGTGAAATTCACAAACGGGTGGCGGTACAAGAGCGGGTTTTGGTGACCACATTGACCAAGCGTATGGCCGAAGATCTGAGTGACTACTTGGATGAACATGGGGTGGCGGTGCGCTATCTCCACTCCGATATTGATACCGTGGAGCGGGTAGAGATTATTCGAGACCTACGGCTGGGAGAGTTTGATGTGCTGGTGGGGATCAATCTACTGAGAGAGGGGCTGGATATGCCAGAGGTCTCACTGGTAGCGATTCTGGATGCCGATAAAGAGGGCTTTCTACGCTCCGACCGCTCCCTGATCCAGACCATTGGCCGTGCAGCCCGTAACGTTAATGGCAAGGCCATTCTCTATGGAGAGAAGATCACTGGCTCAATGGAGCGGGCAATGGAAGAGACGGAGCGCCGCCGTAACAAACAGATTGAGCACAACTTAGAGAATGACATTACCCCACAGACCATCCGTAAATCAGTTGCCGACATGTTGGAGGTGGTGCCCGGTGCCGGCAGTCGTGGGCGTAAGCGCAAAGTGGCGGAGGAGCCCGCCATCTACAGTGGGGATGATCCCAAGGTGCTACAGAAAGAGATCAAAAAACTAGAGAAGCAGATGTATACCCATGCGCGTGACCTAGAATTTGAAGAGGCGGCACAACTGCGTGATCAGGTGGAGCTGTTGACTAAGCGTTTACTCGAATCGTAAAGCGGCAACAGCTGTTATTTCACAACAAGGATCTCCAGTAGTCGCTTAATCAGCCCCCGAACCTCCGCTTGGAACAAGATCATATCTGCGACAAAAAGCACCTCAGCATCCAGATCATCATTCTCCTCACGCAGGTTATCAATTACCTCCAGCGGTTTGATACGGCGCAGAGTGAACTCCTGATCAAAGATAAAAGAGATACGGTCATTCCAGCTCAACGCCAACTTCACAACCTGTGCCTGATTTTCTAGATGTTTACGCACGGCCCCCTGGGTGATATCGATATTCTTACAGCGAATAGTACCGCCCGGCTCATCGTTCTCGCGGATCTCACACTCATCATCAATAGTGAAACCGGCAGGTGGTGTACCGTGGAACAGCCACTGGGTCATTGCCCCAGCTGGAGAGGTCTCTGGTTCTGGGTTGGTAATCTCCAGTGAGCCCAAGGATTCACGTAGCAGTACCGTCAACTCCTCTGCACGGGGGCGGCTGGCGGTATCGATCAATAACCAACCATTCTCCGGGTCAATCAGCGCATAAGTAGTTCGAGAGCGGGTAAAGGCGCGGGGTAACAGTTCAACTGTCACCTCATCTCGTAACCGCTGCTTCTCCTTTCCACGAACATCACGCGCCTCAGTAGACTCAATCTCCGCAATGCGCTCATCCAGCACCTCGCGAACGACCGTTGCCGGAAGTAGTTTCTCCGTCTTTCTGGCTGCAATCAGGATGCACCCTTCGGTAGAGAGGGTGAGTGCGGTGCCATTGGGTAGTGGAGCACCCCAACCGATGGTGGACATCTCCAGAGGACCACATTTGCGGGCGCTACGTTCAGACAGCTTCTCCTCCAGAGACTCAACAGAGACGCGGAAGGGGTGGGTAAGCTGAAAAAGGGTGATGTTTTTAAACCACATGCTAAAAAATCCTGACTAAAAAATGAGGTGCGAAGTCTACACGAAAAAAGGGCCGGTCGAGTTACTCGGCCAGCCCTTTTTAGTGTGCAATTACAGCTATAGCTAAATGTTGTTATTCAGTGGGTGCTGCAGGTGCGGGAGAACGCGGTGCCTCAGGAGGCATGTAGTTAGAGTAAGGTGCTGCAGGCGCATAACGTTGCATCTGCTGCATTGGGTTGTAGGGCATGGCCGGCATCTGTTGAGGATAAGGCATAGGGGCACCATAACCGCCATAACCATAACGAGGGGAATAACCGTTACCACCGCCATAGCGATAGTAGTCCTCATCATCGTTATTGTCCCACTCATCCATCATCTCTTCCATCCAGTACATGGGGGTCCACTCAGGCCAGTCGTTATCATCGTAACCGCCCCAGTTGTTGTTATTACCACCAAACCAGCTGGCACTGGCGCTGGTTGAAATCATCAGTGCAGCGGCAATGGCTGCAGAAATTAGGCTCTTTTTCATCGTTGGAACTCCCCCTGTTTAGGTATCATTAAATATGGAATACACCCCATTTTTGTAGGATTGATGGGTTGTGTCAAGTCATTCAACGGAATGATTTCCCATAAACACCTCAAACCCGTTGTATCTGCTGCAATCTGGTGTTAGTTTCTCTCTATCGCGATGCGCAAAGCGGAGCGTAAATGATAAACATAATAAAAGGGTATCTCTAAAAAATAGTGATTTTCTTGTTTTAGAGCAAGATTTTAGAGAAGCCCTAAACAACCACTGTGGAACTGGAGTATGAAGACAATAATGAAAAAAGTATCGCTCTCACTGCTATTTGGTGTTGCCGCCTCAATGGCGACTGCTGCTCACGCATTCAATTTTGATGATATGAGAGGCCCAATGAAGGGCAACAATTGGGGGGGGATGCCCAATGGTCCCAGCAGTATGAATTGGGGCGGCCCCAGCTCTTGGGGAATGCCTAACAATATGAATATGGGGAACATGGGAAACCGCGGTGGAAACTGGGGCGCCCCCGGAGGTTGGAACCCTAATGGCTGGAGTGCTCCTTGGGGCGGTGGCGGTAACCAGTGGGGTGGTCCACAAGGGTGGAACTCACCTTGGGGTGGAAACGGCCCGCAACAGGGTTGGGGTGGCGCACCATGGGGTGGTGGAAACAGTATGCCATGGAATAATGGTGGTGGCTGGGGTAATGGCGGTAATCCAGGTGTTTGGGCAATGCCTCAACAGCAGGGATGGGGGCAGCAGCCCGCTCCTCGTAAGATGAGACCGCTGAAACCACTGAAAGAGCTGGCTCCACTGGAAGAGCTCCCGCCACTGGAGAACCGATATCCAACACGACCCGTAGAGGAGACGGCTCCAGCACAGGCAGCACCTGCACAATAAAGTAGCAAAGAGCTACTGCTATACAAAAAGCCGCCCCTCTTCATGGGGCGGCTTTTTTATGTGAGCTATTGATAGCTGCGCATCTGCCCAACCAGTACACCCTGAATCTGTACTTGGTCGGTTGTAAAATGCATCGGTGACATGCTGCTATTTTCAGGGTGAAGCACAACCTCGTTGGGGCGCTGTTCCAAGGTCTTCAAGGTCGCCTCTTGCCCCTCAATTAAGGCGACCACCACCTCTCCATTACGGGCGCTGTTACGTTGTTCGATGACCACATAATCTCCATCTAGAATACCAGCCTCTATCATCGAGTCTCCATCAACCTGCAATACAAAACAGCTCTTTGCTGTTTTAAGTTGAGGTGGGACCTCAATAGTCTCGGCATCTTCAATGGCCTCAATCGGTAACCCCGCTGCGATTCGTCCAACAAACGGAAGTTGCTCTGCCGTACTGCTCTCAGGCTCTTTCTGCTGCTTGAGCCGAATACCGCGATGTAACCCCTCAATAGGTTCGAGTAGCCCCTCATCAATCAGTGCATGGATATGTTTGTGCAGGGAGCCTCTCGACTTCAACCCAAGATGCTGACAGAGTTGATCCAGAGTGGGAGGGGCATCATTAAACTCCTCTTGGTGGTCGAGCAGGTATTGATGTACTTCGCGCTGTTTGCGGGTTAAAGAGTGTCTCATGGGGTGTTTCTCCTCAAGCGGTTGTCAGGCAAAAAATGCTGGTGTTCTCTTTTTGTTTTGTTATGATATCTGGAAAACAAACAAAGAACAAGAGGAGATTACCCATGAATTCAAATCTACACCTATTAACCCCAAAACAGGGGCGGCCTGTCTGGGGGGAGAACCTCAAAGAAGAACCATTTATTGCTGAGTCATTGGTTGATATCCCTCTATTGGGAAGAATCACCGCTGGGCTACCGATTGAGGCGATAGAGGTGCAGGAGACCATTTCAGTCCCTGCCAATATGGTGCGAAAAGATACCTATGCACTACGTGTGGTGGGTGAGTCAATGATCGAAGACAATATCCAGGATGGGGATGTGATTGTTGTTGAGCGACAAGAGAGTGCAGCCAACGGACAATCTGTTGTGGCCATGATCAATGATCAAGAGGTCACCTTGAAAAAGCTCTATATTGAACAGCATGGGGTACGGCTGCAACCGGCCAACTCATCAATGGCTCCGATTTATCTGCGCAATGAAGATGTGAAAATTTTGGGTATTGTCTCCGCAGTAATCCGCCAGCCCTAGATGCTTGTCAAAACGTCCTTTTATGATGGTTTTAAATATGAGCTATTAAATTTGTAATATTTGATATGAGTTATGTGGTGATAGAGTAATCAATCGCTATACTCTGATGTTAGAGATACTCACATTTATTACGTACTAAAATCAATAAGGTTGGTTTGGCTGATGAAATTGAAACTACGCGGACGGTTATTGTCGGGCTTTTTGAGTGTCGCACTGCTGCTACTGCTAACGGGTGGTGCGGGTATCTTCTTGGTCGAACAGATTTCAAAGACCACCGATCAGGTGCTGGATAACAAAAAACCGTTAGAAGAGCATGCTCTTCGCCTGATGATGTCTGTAGAGCACTCCATCTCTCTCTCGAGACTATGTCCTCAACTTTGATGAGGAGCAGGCCGAGTTTCTGCTAGAGAGTATTGATGAGGAAAACATCAATGTCTATAGCTTGGTTGAGAACATGGAGCATGCAGACACCATTGCCGACAAGCTGGAAAGAGTAAGTGCCCTGTATGAGGAGTTCAATGAGGTTAAACAGCAGCTCATTGATGTACATGATCAGAGGATCCCTTTCCGCTTCCAGATCAATGAGCGTGAAATGGACCTTAAGAGCTTTATCCTGCAACAGCGAATTGAGCTAAATGACTGGCTGGATGCGCTGGAGCTCTCTGCCAAAATTAATGCCTCCTTCAAAAAGAGTATGAAGACAGAGGAGAGTGACTATATTCGCTGGAGTAGTGAGTATGAAACTGATGATGAAGCACTTAAAAAGCTACTGGATACCTATGCGGTTACCCAGCAGAAACTTTTTGAATTTGCTTCCAAAATCAACCAAGCAAAAGGCAAGGAGAAAATCTCTCATTACGAGTGGGGCAGCTTTATGCTGGTGGGGGGCGCAAAGAAACAACTCGATGCCATCGTAGGTTATGTAGTCCCAGTGATTGACCAGCTTGAAGAGCAGGAGCGCCAAGCCGTGCTTGACATCAATCTCTCTTCAGAGAAAATCGGTGCAGCCATCTATTTGCTGCGAGAGGTTATCAAGAAAGAAGTCGAAGTTGCACGAGAGGGGTTAACAGAATCCACTGATATGGCTTGGATCGGTCTACTTACTGCGTCACTGGTAGGGGTCATTTTGGCGATACTGATCGCACTCTATATCGCCCGTAGCGTGGTCAATCCGGTAGAGCGATTGATGATATTGATGCGCTCGGTCAGTGAGGAGGGGGATTTTTCACACCGTATGGATGACCCCGGTGAGGATGAGATCGGAGAGATGGCACTTACACTGAATGCATTACTGGATTCACTGCAAGCCGCTATTGGAGATATCGGCGAAGTGATGGCTGCCTCTGCTGAGGGCAACTTCAGCATGCGTATTCGCTCCAATCTAAAGGGCGACTTGGATCAGCTGAAACGTTCCATTAATAACAGTGTAGAGCGCACACAGGGGGCAATCAGCCGTGTTAACCAGGTGATGGAGGCGGTTGAGGCGGGAGATTTTGAACAGCGTATTGATGAGCAATTTGGGGGAGAGCTGCACACTTTCCGCAATACCGTGAATGGCGCACTGGATAGCCTAGGGCAGATGACTCAAAATTTGACCCGAGTGATGGATGCGATTGTGAAGGGTGACTTCAAGTATCGTATGCAAGGTACAGGAGGAAGCGAGATTGAGCAGCAGGTCAATCGAGCGATGCAGGCGATAGAGCAGGTGATCAATGATGTCGCTGAAGTAATGGCTCACACTGCAAAAGGGGACCTCACACACAGTATTGATGGTGATTACCCTGGACAGCTTGCAGCACTGGTGGGTTCAATCAACGAGTCACTGATTAATCAGCGTGAAATTGTACGTCAAGTGCGTGATGGCGCACGTTCGATTCAGCAAGGCGCTGGGGAGATTGCCATCGGTAATAACAGCCTATCCCAGCGTACTACTGAGCAAGCCGCCTCTCTGGAGGAGACAGCAGCCAGTATGGAGGAGATGTCCTCTACGGTACGAATGAATGCGGAAAATGCACATCAAGCCAGTGATTTGGCTGCAGCAGCCAAGGGTGAGGCAGAACATGGTGGAGGGGTGGTAAGCAATGCTGTGGTGGCGATGGAGCGGATCAATGAGTCCAGTAGTAAAATCTCCGACATTATCAGCCTGATTGATGGAATTGCCTTTCAGACCAACCTATTGGCACTCAACGCAGCGGTAGAGGCAGCACGAGCCGGAGAGCAAGGGCGTGGGTTCGCTGTGGTTGCTGGTGAGGTGCGAACCTTGGCACAGCGCTCTGCGGAAGCTGCAAAAGATATTACGGCACTGATTGAGGATAGCGCCAAGCGTGTAGACGAGGGGAGTGAACTGGTGAGTCGCAGTGGTCAGGTGCTCGATGATATCCAGCTCTCAATCAAAAAGGTGCATGATATTGTGAGCGATATCGCCTCCGCCAGCCAAGAACAGGCGCAAGGGGTTGAGCAGGTCAACCGGGCTGTTACCCAGCTAGAAGCAGTTAATCAAGAGAACAGTGCGTTAGTAGAAGAGGCTGCGGCCTCCAGTCAATCAATGGACCAACAGGCGGATCTATTGGCTCAGCAGGTTAACCAGTTTCATCTTGATCGCCACTGATCGTCCTCTACACCACCCAGAGTAGCAACGCATAACGGGCAGCCTTACCTATCATAATAAATAGCAGTGCCGGCAATAACCCTATACGGAACCACCCGGCTGCTAGACAGAGGCCATCGCCGATTAGAGGAAGCCATGAGAGTAGTAGTGCAGGTGCTCCATGGCGTTTAATCCATCGGCTGGCCCTTGGAGAGAGCGGCTGTTTCTGGCTCACGCCTCCCCACTTCTGCATGGCTAACCACCCCATACCCCATGTGATGACCCCTCCCAGAGTATTACCGGCAGTTGCTACAAGAAGCAGCGTGGTATTGTTGTAGAGGGCCTGCTGATCCAACCAAATTATAGCCGCCTCGGACCCTCCCGGTAACAGGGTAGAGGAGAGGAGTGCAGAGAGAAAGAGGCCCGATAGTGAGAGAGTAGCTTCACTCATGGTGTAATCTGATTCAGGGTAGGTATTCCAACAAGGCGGGAATATTGACACACATCAATGAGGTAAATATAGAGGATTCTGCTTAAAAATTGCGCCAAGTGAGATGGATCAATGAGTACTCCTCCTTCTGATCCTTTATAATCTATGCTTATCTAAACAAAGGGGGGGATAGGGTAGTGAACAGAGCTGCAATTGAACGGGCATTTGTCTCTTATGCAGAGTGGTTGATTCAGTGGCGCTGGGGTGTACTACCCCTGCTACTTCTGCTCTCGGCACTCCTGCTGAGTAACCTCTCCAAAATTACCATCGACACCTCGAATGAGGGGTTTCTGCATGCCGATGATCCCATCCTACTTGATTACAACCGTTTTCGAGAGCAGTTTGGCCGTGAAGAGGTGGTGCTGATTGCACTGCGTCCTCCAGAGATCTTCAGTGAATCCTTTCTCACCACACTCAAGCAGCTACACAATGACCTAGAGGAGCAGGTTCCACACCTAGATGAGGTTACCAGTCTGGTTAATGTGCGTTATACCATTGGCAGAGAGGATGAGCTGGTGGTGGAAGATTTGATGAAGGCTTTTCCCAACTCTCCAGAGGGGCGTAAGGCACTGCAACAGGCCGCACTCAGCCACCCCTTCTATAGAGATCTGCTGATCTCTGAAAAGGGAGATGTCGCCACCATCGTTATCGAGACACAGGCCTTCTCTCAACAATCTGAAGAAAATGAGCTGGAGGCTGGGTTCGACGACGCTGTAGATGACTCCTCAGCGGATGCAGATAGCGCTACCGAAACACGCACCTTCCTCACCGATGAGGAGAATGGCGAGGTGGTGGCTGCAGTGATGGCGCTGGTAGAACAGTACCAGAGTGAAGCGTTCCCAATGGAGGTGGCTGGGTCTCCCGTGGTGATGGAGCACCTGAAAAAATCGATGCAGAACGATATGCGTCAGTTTACCGTGACCATGGTGGGAATTATCTTTGCCTTTCTGTTTGTGATGTTCCGACGACTGAGTGGTGTGCTGTTCCCGCTGCTGGTGGTGATCCTCTCGCTGCTGGCAACCATCGCCCTAATGGGATGGAGCGGGGTGCCACTCAAGCTACCAACACAGATTTTACCCTCCTTTATTCTTGCTGTCGGAATCGGTGATTCGGTCCATATTCTCTCCATCTTCTATCGTCGCTATGACCATACCGGAGATAAAAATGAGGCGATTCGATACACCTTAGGGCACTCGGGTTTGGCAGTGGTGCTTACCAGCCTGACCACCGCAGCGGGACTCTTCTCCTTCTCAACCGCAGAGCTGGGTGCAGTAGCTGAATTGGGTACATTTGGTGGTGCCGGTGCACTCTTTGCAATGACCTACTCACTGCTTCTGTTGCCGCTGTTACTGTCCATCTTCCCGCTGAAGCAACGCTTTAACGCCACACTACAGGCCAAAGCAGATCATGAGGGCAACAGCCACAGTTCACCGCTGGATCGACTCCTTGATAGAGCGGTCCACTATGCTACCAACCACGCTACCTCCGTAGTATTCATCTCTGCACTCCTGTTTGTATTTGCTGTGGCAGGCATTACCCAGATCAACTTTAAGCACGATGTGATGAAGTGGTTTCCAGCCAATGAGCCGGTACGGCTGGCAACAGAGCATATTGATCGTGACCTCAACGGCTCTATCTCCGTAGAGGTACTGATCAATAGTGGAGAGGAGAATGGGCTCTACAATCCAACACTCATTGCCTCACTGGCTAAACTGCAAGACAGTCTTGAACAGCTAGGGGAGGGAGACGCACAGCTACAGGCGGGTAAGCGAATCTCCGTGGTTGATGTACTGCGAGAGACCAACCAAGCGCTCAATGAAAACCGTGCCAGCCACTATACCGTGCCAACCGACCGGCAGCTGGTAGCACAGGAGCTGCTGCTGTTTGAGAACAGCGGCTCAGATGACCTAGAAAACATGGTCGATTCACAACTCCAAACCGCACGCCTGACCTTACGTCTGCCATGGCGTGAAGCGGGCGACTACACGACGGTCGTGGATGATATACAGCAGCGTGTGAACGCCGCCTTTGATGGAGAGGCTGAGGGGCGGGTGACAGGATTGATGATGATCTTTGCTCGTACCTTGGATGCTATGATGAGCAGTATCGCCAAGAGCTACACCATTGCAGTCTTTGTGATTACCTTAATGATGGTGCTACTGGTGGGCCATATTCGGCTCGGCTTGATCAGTATGATCCCCAACCTACTACCGATCACCATCGTGCTGGGAGTGATGGGGCTGTGGGGGCTGCCATTGGATGCCTTTACCATGTTAATCGGTAGCATTGCACTGGGGTTGGCGGTGGATGATACGGTTCACTTCATGCACAACTTTCAACGCTACTACCGCCAGACAGGCGACACCGTTGAGGCGATCACCCACACCCTACATACTGCGGGTCGGGCAATGGTGATAACCACCATTGTGCTCAGCCTCGGATTCCTGATCTTTATGCGTTCCGAGATGAATAATTTGCTCAACTTTGGTGGATTAACCGGACTGGCCATCGTGCTCGCATTAATGGCTGATCTACTACTGGCCCCAGCATTGATGACACTTATTTTTGGCAAGGGAAAGAGAGAGGTCTATTCATGAAAGTGTTTAACAAAAGCATTCAAGGGGTTGTCATAATTACAGCCCTGCTATTCTCCAATCTATCCACTGCTGCACCAACAGCCAGAGAGATCATGGAGGCGGTCAATGCCCGTGACGATGGAGACAATGCCATCATGCAGATGGAGATGCGCCTGGTCGATAAACAGGGCAAACAGCGCGTGCGCAAGATGAAACGCTGGGCCAAGGACCAGATTGATGAGCAGCAAGGGGAGGTCAGTCGCAGCCTGCTCTTCTTTCTAGAGCCGACCGATGTCAAAAATACCGGTTTTCTCACCTACGATTATGATGCCCCTGGCAAGGATGATGACCAGTGGCTCTATCTGCCAGCACTACGAAAAACCAAACGTATCGCCAATGATGACAAAAGTGGCAGCTTTATGGGGTCCGACTTCAACTACTCGGACATGACCGACCCCGATCTCGATGATTACAGCTTCACCCTGATGAAAGAGAGCGAAGTGCGTGGTCATCCCGTATGGCAGATCAAGGCCGTTCCCAAATCGAAGGAGACCATTGAGGAGACCGGATACAAGCAATCTGTCCTCTTCGTTCGGCAAGATAACCATGTCGTAGTGCGTGGTGTGCGCTGGCTGGAGAAGCGAGGGCGTCTGCGCTATCTCGATGTCAAAAAACTAGAGCAGATTGATGGGATCTGGACTCCGCTGGAGACCACCATGACCACCAAACAGGGGAAAAAACGGGTCCACAAGACCGTAATCCACTACTCCAATGTACGTTATGGGGCTGACCTGCCAGAAGGGATGTTCACTGTAAGGCGACTGGAGAAGGGGGCAGAGTGATGACGCATAACATCCACAGCTGGTTACTGAGTGGCGCAGTGTGGATCTCTCTCTCAGCAACTGCAGCAGAGCCGCTTAGTCTTGATGAGGCGCTAGATGGATTTGAGTCAGAGCCCGAATTAATAGAAGATGAGCTGGAGTCACTGCTCGATGGATTTGATGAAGAGAGTGAGGCGCTGACTGCAGAAGATGCCCCGCAGGGAGACGATGAGCATGCTGCTTCAATATTCGGTTCGCTACGGGGCCATTGGGTCAATGGTGCTTCATGGGGCTTTGCTCACACTGCGCCCACTCAGAATCGACCAGACTATCGAGGGCTTTCCCGACTCTCCAGCAAACTCTGGCTGGAGCTGGAAGCTCCACTAAATAGAGGTTGGAAACTGCATGCTGATGGTTATCTACGGCGTGACTTCGCCTATCAGCTTCAGGGATCACCTCAATACCCGCAGGCCGTACTGGATCGTTATCAACAGGATGAGGAGCTGGGTGAGCTGTGGCTGAGCGGCTCACTGCACCCTGATCTCGACCTCAAGTTGGGAAGACAGATTGTGGTCTGGGGACAATCCGACTACTTACGGGTCAATGACACCCTGAATCCACTCGACATGCGAGAGCCAGGATTGGGAGAGATGGAGACTTTGCGCCGCCCACTGGGGATGTTACGAGGTGACTACTACCAAGGGCCATGGAGCATCACCCTGTTGGCCATTCCAGAGCAGCGTCCTAATCTAACCGCCCCTTGCGGTGGTGAATTTTCAGCAACCGGACCACGCAGTGAGGTCGAGTGTGCCGCACTAGCGATGGGTGAACAGTTCCCTGAAGATGGAAGCGCAGAGATGGAGTGGGGCCTCTCCGCTATGGGGCGTTTCTCCGGTTGGGACCTCTCCCTCTATGGTGCGCGAATCAACCACGATATCCCCTATCAAGACCTCAGCAGCAATCAGCTACGCTATGCTCGACTCAATCAACTGGGGGCAGCACTCTCAATTGCCGATGGTAGCTGGCTCTGGAAAGGTGAGCTGGGGTGGTTTGATGGCTTGGACTATACACAGCGCAAAGGGCTCTCCCGCTTGGATCTGCTGGCAGGAGGGGAGTATCGCGGTTTTGATGAAATGGCCCTCTCACTGGAACTACTGCATCGACGCATAGGGGGATATCAGAGTGGACTGTCGGCTGCCCCCGACTACCTGCAGCAGCAGAGTTGGCAAGCCGCATTGGCTATACAGCAGGACCTCTACAACGACACCTTGCACTTGAAGGGGGTTGCCGTGCGCAGTGGCAGCAGTTTTAATGAGGGGGGGTATAGCCGCTTCTCAGCAGAGTATGAGCTGGATGATCACTGGTCAGCCACAACCGGAGGTATCTGGTATCACACCGCAGCAACGCCCCCAGACTGGGGAGCCAATGACCGACTGTTCTTCGAGCTACGTCAAGATTTCTAGCTCTATTCTTGAGTAGCCACAGACAATATCAATCGTTCAAACCTTATAAAATCACTGGGTGAATCATGTTATAACTTTCTGTACAATACGCCCGTAGAAGTGGGGGAATATAGTGTCGGCATTACACAGTACATGTGCATAGTATATTAATAACCGCATGTATTTAAAGATAAAGCCGATAAACTGATAGCTACTATTTGAATAAAAATGAAAAAAATACTTGTTGTTGATGATGATGTGCTGATCCGTACATTGGTAAAAAGAGAACTTGAGAAGCAGGGGTTCAGTATTGATGTGGCCAGTGATGGTACGGCGGCATGGAGTAAGCTAGAGCGTACCTCTCCAGACTTGGTTATTACGGATATCAATATGCCCAATATGGGGGGGCTGGAATTATTGAAAAAAGTTAGGGGTGACAGCCGTTATCAATCACTCCCTATGCTCTGTATCACAGGTGAGAGTAGCGCAACAGCGAAACAGAAAGCGATAGCGTTAGGGGCCACAGGTTGGGTTCAAAAACCTTTTAATCCAGATACTTGGGGCGAAACACTAAAAAAGATACTCTCTTGATTTTCAGTGCAAGTTGTTAAGGCAGCTTTGTGGTCAACTTTGTCACAGCACTGATCAGCAACCACGAGACCACACTGCGTCTCGGCTTCTTTCTCTCTATTTTTACCACCATGGTGGTGTGGGAATTTTATACCCCTTGCCGTCCTCTATTGATGAGCCGTTGGGTGCGCTGGAGCAGCAATCTGGGGATTGTGGTGCTGAACAGTGTAGTGCTTCGTTTGCTCTTTCCATTGGCTGCATCCTCAGTAGCACTGATTGCACAACAGCGTGAGTGGGGAGTGCTCAATCAACTATCACTGGGTAGTGGGGCTGAGTGGTTAATTGCGATTGTAGTACTCGACTTGGCGATTTATCTACAGCACAGGCTGTTTCATAAGGTTCCGCTGCTGTGGCGTCTGCACCGCATGCACCATGCAGACCTTGACTATGATGTCACCACAGGGGCCCGCTTTCATCCGTTGGAGATCATTCTCTCCATGTTAATCAAGTTTGCTGTGGTGGTGCTGATCGGAGCCCCCGTAGAGGCTGTAGTACTGTTTGAAATCCTGCTGAATGCTACAGCGATGTTTAACCACGGTAATATACAACTGCCATCCAAGGTTGACCAAAGCTTACGGTTGCTGATTGTTACTCCAGATATGCATCGAGTCCATCACTCGCTACGAGGTGATGAAACTGATAGTAATTTTGGTTTCAGCCTCTCTTGGTGGGATCGATGGTTGGGGACCTATATCGCGCAACCGATTGACGGGCACCAGCAGATGGTGATTGGTATTCCACAATTTCACCACCCCGATGAGAACCGTCTGCACCGCATGTTGACACAACCCTTTCGTAACGACCCAAATAGAGTAGAAGAGAGCCACCCATGATGAACTGGATTGATCGTATCCCCCTTGGAAATCTGGCACTGATTGCTATCATGCTGGCACTGATGCCAGCCATACTACCGCCTCATCCAGAACCGCACTTGGTTGAGAAAATCAGAATGCTCGGGGATGGAACCCTCTCCAAGCCTATCGATATCTTTGATCTGTTTCTTCACGGAACCCCATTAGCCCTGTTAGTGATTCGTTTGATTCGCCGCTTACAGCAGGTAGAGGCTAAGCCTGAGGATTGACTTTTATCAGTAGGTACAGAAATGGAGCGTTGTATAATCAATGGTGTACCCTCCAAACACCATCAATCCTCCAAGCACCATCAATACTATACGCCCCCCCCATAGAGCCGACCACCTGAAATGCTACTCTTAACCCTCAAGACATTGCGGCATCAGACTCGGCTGGCCATGCTGTTGGCGATGTTTGCATTTATTCCCGTAGGCTTGGTGGTTGGCGTGGGTTATAACTACCTTGCAGAGGCTCTCTTTGCGGAGGCGGTCTCCAAAGCAAAAAGTGAAAACAAAATGCTGCGGCACAAACTGCTGGATGAGGTCCAGGATGCCTTTGACCTGCTCTACCTAATACAGCGTAGCAGCTGTATTCGATCTATTCTGGACCATTATGACCAGCAAGTGACTGCAGATTTTACAGTGCCTCAGCTGCAGTACAACAATGTCGTCAACATGTTCTCTGCGGTGTTGAAGGGGAAGGGTAATTACCTCCAAATTCGTTTTATTGACCAGTTTGGAATAGAGCAGGTGCGACTGGACCGTTCCTTTGCAGAAGGGGCGGTCCAAATTGTCGCCACAGAGAGTCGGCAGGATAAATCACACCGTGGTTACTTTAAACAGGCAATTCAGCTGCCGGCTGATCAATACTACCTCTCCCCCCTCAATCTGAATCGTGAAAATGGTAAGATCGAAGAGCCTCATCGCCCTGTGCTGCGGGTTGCCAAGGCTCTATACGGTACACAGGAGGAGGTACGAGGGATTGTTGTGATCAACATTGATATGAACAGCATGCTGGAAGCACTGAAACTGGAGAGTGGTCAGGCTTGGTTGCTCAATAGTCAGCAAGAGTATCTCTATCACCCCGACAAAGAGAAGCGCTTTGGTTTTGATCTTCAGCATCCAGAGTATCGTTTTCCTGAATATTGGATTGACGGTATTGATAGCAAAGAGGCGCTGCAAGTGATCCCCCCAGATGGCACCTTTCAGTGGGTACCCTCGCTACACCGAGTAGTTTCCAAAGAGCAGTTTCAAATTCACCCTGATGATGATGAGCGTAGCTGGACCCTGATCCGAACACTTCCGGGAGCAGCCATTCTGGACCCGTTGCGCGAGATGGTATTTGCAGTGCTGCTGACACTAACTTTACTCATTATTGCCATCGTGGTTCGTTCTACAAAGCTTTTTGTACGCCCCATTGAACGTTTGATGGGGATGGCTAGGGCTATTGGAAGAGGAGACTTTACAGCCAGAATTAACACCAATAGTCTGGATGAGTTGGGGCAACTATCAGCCACCTTTAACCAGATGGCTCACGCTCTGCAACAGAGTAAAAATTCACTGCACAATGTGGAAGAGGCGCTGTCGGCAATGGATGACCTACTGGTTGTGGTTGACCAACAGGGGGATATCAAACAGGTCAACCGTGCGGTTACTCAAACCATGGGGGTAAGTAGTGACAAGCTGTTGGGGAAACCACTCCAGCTGCTTTTTGATGAGGAGGAGCAACAGCTGGGGAGAGGGCGCTTCTCAACAGAGGTGACACGTATGCTTGGGGGGCATATGCAATCCCGGTTGGAGCAGAATCCGCAGCAATTTGAAGAGATTCTCCATCAAGCCCCACTTGCTACTTGGCTCAGCCGGGAAGATGGAACCATTGATATAGCCAACGATGCAGCACATCAACTGTTGCACTACTCTGAAAAGAGTATGGAGGGGATGAATATCGAACAACTGCTCCCTGCGGAGATGCAGCACCAACATGCGACACTGTGGACCAGTTTTCTTGCCAGAGGGCGCTCACGAATGGTTGGAGAGAATCAGGTGGCGACCGCACGCTGTGGTGATGGCACTCCGATCTCCGTACAGCTTAATCTCTATCGTCTGCAGAGGGATAATGAACCCGTTGTAGTTGTGGTGATGCGAGATGCCTTTACTGTGGAGGATTGGTTGCAAGTTGAACCCACTCCATTTGGCCGACTGTTGGACTATCCGGATGAGCAGGGCACATTTCAGGGCATGGAGAGGCAACTTCGATTGGCTAACGGCTCAACACTGCCGGTACTGATCTCTGGAAAGGTGGTGTATGAGACTGCAGTACAAGGGGAGCATGAGGATAGTGAGGAGAGGCTTCAGCAGGTCATTTTAGTTATCAAAGACATTTCTCAATTGCGCCGTACCGAGCTGGAATTGGATGAAAGAGAACAACTCACTAAGCAATTACAGCAGCGCAGTGATGAGCTGAAAGAGAAGATGGGGCAGATGGAGATGATCCATCAAGCCTTTGTAGAGCGCGAAAATAGAGTGATTGAGATGAAGAGAGAGATCAACCAGCTGAAAGAGCAGTTGGGAGAGGTGGCTCCCTATAATATGGAGGGTTTATGATTGAGTGGAATGAAGAGGTGAAAACCGGAATAGAGATGATTGATCGTGAGCATCAAAAGCTATTCAATATGATCAATGCACTAGAACAGGCTTTGGATAACGGGAGTACTGCACCTCTGGCACAAATTATCAATGGATTGATGGAGTATACCTTGACCCATTTTGAGCATGAAGAGGCGCTTTGTCGTACTAGCGGGTGGCCGGGACTGGAGGCGCACCAGAAGCTTCATCGACAACTGCGTGACCAAGTTTCCGCATTGAAAGAGAACGCTGTTGACCCACAATCGTTACACACTTTTCTGCTGCAGTGGTTGGTAGAGCATATTCAAAAGGCTGATATGGAATATGTACACTGGGTGGAAGGAAGGCGCTGAATAACTCATGAGCCGCTACTGGATACAGAGGTCAATGATCGGTGTACTGTTGTTCACCAGTTGGAGTATGGTGGTTGCACAAGAAGCCATTGTAATCAGTGGTTCAAGCACCTTTCTCCCCATTATACGTCAAGCAGCAGAGCAGTTTGAGGCAAAGGGCTTGGGTAAAGTTCAGAGCTGGGGAGGCGGTAGCCATGTAGGGATTGAAGATCTGCTACAGGGGAAAAACAGTATTGCAATGGTCTCCCGTGAATTAAATAGTCTGGGGGATAGCCCACTTGCTTTAGGGGCTGAACTGCAAACTTTCACCATAGGGATTGATGGAAATGCCGTAGTGGTGAATCAAGATAATCCATTAAAAGAGATGGACCGAAAAACACTGAGATCACTACTGACCGGAGAGGTTCGTCTCTGGAGTCAGCTGGGTGGGAGCGAGCGGCCCGTAGTCACGGTTGTCAAGGAACCGGGGCGCTCTATCCGTAAGCAACTTGAACAGTATGCTGGATTAGAGGGAGAGCCATTAAAAGAGGACTATCAGGTGGGGGCCAATGTAGAGGCCCTGATCTTTGTTGGGGCTGACCCAGATGCCATCACCTTTGTCTCCATTGGCGCGACCCGTTATGCTCAATCTCTTGGAGTAGCCGTCAAAATGCTACGTAGTGATGGTTATGAGCCAACTTTCAGCAATATATTGAGTAACCGCTACCCGTTGGGCAAGCGGCCACTAAACTTGGTTACTTTGGGTAATCCGGGAGTCATGGAGCAGCGTTTTATTGATTTTTTGTTGAGCCGGGAAGGTCAGGAAATTGTTAAAGCACTGGGGTATGCACCACTGCCGTAGCAGAGCCTGATAATGAAAAAACAGTTTAAATTTCAGCTCTCAGTTCGCACCATACTTATCTCACTAGTGCTATTTTTAGGGGTGATCTCACTACTGGGGATGTTTTTAGGGCAGCTACTACTCTCACAAGGTAATCGTGAGGCACAACAGCAGCAACGGGTACACACAGAAATTCTGGAGATTATTCATCATCTTGGAGGTCCTGCACTCAATATCCAGGTACTGGCACTCTCCAGCGTTGTGGAACGTAGTGAAAAGCATCTACTGCAGAGCGCCAAGTTACCCGGACTCTTTTTTAAGCAGCTGGATACCCTTGAAGCACTGGTTGAAGCATCTAAACTAGACCATAGAGTGGCCTCCCGGCTGGAGCTACTGCGTACCAGTTTTAGAAACTACATGCGTGAAATTTTCAATACCGCTGCTCGTTTGTTAGCCACTAAAGAGCACCCTCTAAAATGGATGGAACAGAGTCGATTTCTGTTGCAGCAGTTTGATGCGCAGCGACATCTTCTGGAAGAAGATATTGAAGAGATCATTCAGCAGTATGCACTCTCTTATGAGCAAGAGGTCAAAAACCGAGAGCGCAGAATCAATATTGCCTCTCTGATGGTTACTATACTTATCTTGTTGCTGTTGCTGGTGCTGTGGGTACTCTCTGTGCGCTTTTTTCTGCCGATTAAACAGCTGCGCCTGTTGGCACAACAAATTGCATCCGGTGATTATAGTGTAGAGATGGTGTGGCCCTATCAGGATGAGTTAGGTGCCATTGCAGACTCATTCAATGAGATGTCAGCCGCAATCCGGCAAGGACACTCCACCATTGAGCATGAGCACAACCGCCTAGAACGGTTGTTACAGAGTACCCCTGAAGCGCTGATTCAGGTGGATATCAAAGGGCGTATCAAACTGTTTAATCATGAAGCCTCTCAGCTACTCGATTACCCTGCCGACCGATTACTGGGGGCACCTTTTGGTCGTTTAATTGAGTCTGTTGATCTGCATCACCCCTTGATTCACTACCTACAACGGAGTCAACTGTTATCAGACAGTGACTGGGGGGAGGTTAAAGCACAACTGCATCTGGAGGCCGCCGAAGGGGGAACCATACTGCGTAACCTGAAGGCTCAGTACCGCAAAAAGGGAGGAGAAAAGGTGCCTGTTTTAGTCAATGTTTCTCTACTTGAAGGGGGAGGGGATGAACCGGAGAGTTTGATTATTGTGGCCAAAGATATCAGTGAAGTGGTTGAGCAGCAGCAGAAACTGCTGGATAGCCAACGTGCACTAACCAGTATTCTTCATGATATCAAGGAGGAGGAGCGTTACAAGGTTGCACGAGCAATGGAGTTGGTAACCACCGTTGTCTCTATATCAGAGGGGGAGTTAGAGCTGCAAGCGGATACCGGGGAGAGAAATGATCTGTTTCGTGATATGGCCAACGGTGTAAATCGAATGAGTTCACAGATACGAAATCAGATTAAAGAGTTAAGAGAGTCTCACCGTCACCTTCATGATCAAACCAAGTTTGTACGAGGGGTGATCCACTCCATGCCAGAGGCAATTGCCACCATTCAAGGGGGAAAGATCACCACCATGAATCGGCATATGAAGTTGTTGTATAGAGAAGGGCAGCCAGAAACCACTCAACAACTACTCCAACAGTTACATATCCCCCCCCTACTGCAGCAGCAGATGGAGTCTCAACAACAGATCGATCAAGAGTACTCGATTGAAGTTGAGACGGAGGTGGTTAAACGTTATCGACTCCAGCGCCTCAACTTGCTCCGTCAGGCTTACTTTCGCCTGAATGACCTACAGATGGAGCGTCTCGGAATGACCTTGGACAGTGATGTGCGGAAATATCTGTATTATCCCGGACACCGCCTAAAGCAGGCCCATCATGGTCTCTCAATCCCCATGACCACCACTACTGGAGAGAAGAAGCAATTTTCATTAAGTTTAATCCCTTTCTATCATGAAGAGATGTGGGGCCACCAGTGCCTGCTATTGGTTGAGGATCTATCCGAGATCGCTGGCATTGCCGAGCACACGCAGAAAGGGGTCTCTCTATTAGAACTTCAACAATTGATGCTGCAGGTCAAAGTGCATAAAGTTGCACTGTTTAACCTGCAGCATCAACTGTTGGCAGCAAACCAGAATTACCTTCAGGGGATGCCTGATCTGCAGGTTACCGAGCAAGGTGTGCTTGATAAAACAGGAAAACCACTCTGCTGTTATCAGGTCTCTCATGGAAGTGATAGGCCCTGTTGGGAAATTGAACAAACGGAAGAGGAGCACCCCTGCCCAATCCATGATGTCAATTACCAAACGCCCACATCGGGGGTTCACCTTCATCTCGACTCAGGCCAAGAGCGTCGTGTCAGCCTAAACTACTACCCGATCCGTAATCAAGATGGAGAGGTCTGGGCCGTTTTGGAGTCGATGCACGACATCACCTTGCAGCGCTCACTGGCTGATGAGATCCAATACAGTGGAACCCTTGACCCCACGCTTCTGGAGCAGCCGGAGATGCCTGCAGCACTGCTGGTAGACGGCTGGAGCAATATCCAATTTCTTAACAAAGAGGCAGAGCGGACACTCAACGTGGAGGCAGAGTTGTTATTGGACCAGCCACTGGCGCTGCTTTTTTCTAATGAACAAGAGATCGAACAGTCACAGCTACTGGTCATCAATGATGTAACCGAGCAGCATGAGCTGGAGCAGGCTGAGCGTACAGCGGCCTACCAAGGGGGACTGGCAGAGATGGGGGCCAATGTGTTGCACAATATTGGCAATGCGGTGAGTGGCTTGATGCATCGTGCACAGAGCTTGGGGCAATCGGTGAAGCGTTTAGAGGAGATGGAGCAGGCGTTAGAGGCCGGGCTAAAGGTGGATGATCCTAAACGGTTGCAACAAGGGTTACAGATGGCCATTACCGACCTGAGAGAGGTGCGCCTAGAGGGGGTAGAGAAGATCAGAGAGGCCATCCTCTCTACCACAGACCACATGGCAGATATTATTAGTCTGCAGCAGTCACTCTCAGCAGAGCGTGCATTCTACGTCTCTAGCTTCTCATTAGAACGTGCACTGCGTGATGGAGTTCGCATGCAGGAGGACTCTAATCAAAAATATCATGTACGAGTTCAGATGCAGATCTCTAATGAGATCGATGAGGTAGAGCTACCTTATAACCCATTCATGCAGATGATCGGCAACTTCATCAAGAACAGTCGAGAGGCGATTCAGCAGTATAGAAATGAGCAGAATGAAAAGATCAGCTCTTTTGAGGGGGTATTGGCTATTCAGGTAAAACCGATTCAACCCGATCGTTTCAATATTGAGATCATTGATAACGGCTGTGGCATTGCCCCAAATAAACTAAAGAGCATCTTCCAACGAGGTGAAACTACAAAAGAGCGGGGTACCGGTTTTGGCCTGCACTCTGTAGCTACCTTTGTACAGTCAATCGATGGTATGGTTTTAGCTAAAAATAGAGAGGAGGGGCATGGAGCCCATATGGTTATTGAGCTACCGCTCTCAGCCAAGAAGGCTTTGATGAACTCAAATAGCGGGGAGAAGAGTCCCTCTGTCACCTCAAAAGGAGCATGATAATGAGTGAATATTCTATCCCAGTACTGGTAATTGATGATGATCAGGTTCTACTGGAGTCCTACCTCTCCATACTGCAACCTCAGGCCGCAACAGCCCCTATTAACTATTTTGGTGATGTAACTGAAGCAGAGACGGCTCCTGAGTTAGAACTGAAAAAGGAGGGGTTTCTAGTCACCACGGCAGACCAAGGAGAAGAGGGGGTTGCTGCATCCCGTCAGGCGATACAGGAGGGACACCCCTTTCCACTTGCCTTTATCGATATGCGCATGCCACCGGGGATTGATGGGCTAGAGACCGCACGACAGTTGCGTAAACTAGACAGTCGTATCTATATCGTTGTTGTCACCGCTTTTGCTGACCGTACTGCGAATGAGCTGCACCAAGTACTGGAGCACGATGTACTACTGTTGAAAAAACCATTTGTGAATGAAGAGATCTTTCAGCTTGCTCGTAATTTGACGCAGAGCTGGCAAAAAGACCGTGACTTAGAACAGAGCGTATCAAAATCAGAGATGGAGGCGGCTTATCATGGAGGGGTCTCTGAAGTAAGCTCCTTTATTTTGCACAACTTTGGCAATGCCATTGCAGGAATTGATTACTACCTGCAGGAGCTGGAAATGGCACGTGAGCAGATTAAAGGGTTAAGTACACTGCTACTTGATCCCAACCCAAGTGAAGAGAAGAGAGGGAAGGGGCCCGACCATACGCAGGTTGGATTGGTCCTAAAAGAGTTTGGCGACCACTACTTCTCCTCCAATCTCGACTCTACACACGAGGTCATCCGTTATATGAAGGTGATGTTGGAGAATCAGCGTAATTCAGTCAAAGAGGGGACACCATTTTGGTGTAGTGATTTTGATATCAAAGAGGTTGTTGACGAGATTGTAGCGGTTTTAGAGGGGGTGATGACTCGGTTGGGTGTTCGTTTTGAGTGCAACGTAGATGACTCTTTGCAACAGCTACATCTGCCTAAACACCCCCTGCAACAGTTAATTGTCAGCTTGTTAAAAAGTGCGCTCGACTCGATTATGGATTTAGTGCGAGAGAGTGACTCATTGCCATCTAACCACTTTATTAAGCTGGACATTATTCGTTTAGGTGCCTCATCACCCTCACTTTATGCCGACAGCAAGCCCTCCCAAAGTGCCTTTGAAGTTCGAGTGACGGATAGTGGTCCCGGATTTTCCAGCGCAGAAGAGAAAGAGGGTATATTCTCTTCACTGCAGCGGGGGCATGTTGCTGAAGGGGGAGCCGACCTACATAATATTGCCAATTTTGTTGCCGCCCTAAAAGGGGAGATCATCGCTCAAGCGGGTGAAAATGGGGTGGGTCGCTGCTTTAGGGCTCATCTGCCTACAACATGCTTGAGGGGAGAGTAGTCTAATAACCGATTCACCCCCTCAATATCTGCCAAACTCAACACTCCGGCAGACTGTTTCAGATTGAGTTGAGCCAGTATCAGCTCATATTTGGAACGAGCCAGATCGCGCTGGGTACTATAAAGCTCTCTCTGCGCATCAAGCAGATCGGCGGTGGTGCGTGTTCCAACCTCTATGCCACTACGGGTGGCATGGAAGGCGCTCTGTGCGGAGAGCTGCGCCTGAGTCTGCGCCTTAACCAGCTCTATAGCCGTTTGAATCGCCAGATAGTTGGAACGGATGATCTTGATGGTGCTACGTTTTTTCTGCTCTTGCTGGGCCTCGATACGCACTCTTTGGAGACGTGCCTGAGCCACTTTTGAGCGGGTAGAGCCGCCATTGAACAGAGGCAATGTGGCCTGAATCCCTACGGAGTAACTGTCACTGTCGCTACCATAATTACTATTGCTGTTGTCACTGCTAGCCAGCTGAGCGACCAGGTCCACTTTTGGGTGGTAGGCTGATTGAGCAATCTCGGTAGATAACGTGGCAGAACGTAGCTGCTTCTCCAGCTGCTGTAGTTCGATATTGTTGTTGATCGCCTGTTTAATCCATGGCTCTACACTATTAGCACTATCCGTGGCGGATGGTGCTAATAGCAGCTCGGTAGTTAACTCAGTAGTTAAGGGCTGCAATGCAGAGAGGTCACGGTTGACCATCTCAAACAGCAGCTCACGGCTATTACTGACGGCAGCCTTGGCAGAGATTTGCTGTGCATTAACCAAATCAAAACGAGCCTGAACCTCCTGTAGATCAATCATTGATACGCTGCCCACATCATATTTTTGACGGATCTGTTTAAGCTGTTCGGCAATCGCATTGTGCTCTTGTTGCGCTAATTGCAGAGAATCCTCCGCAGAGAGTTGATCAAAATAGGCATTGGCTACACGCAACAGCAGCTGTTGCTGGGTCAGGTTGAGCACCAGCTCACGCTCCTGGGTTAACACCACGGTTTTCTCCAGCTGTTTCTGCAGTTCTGGACGGTAGAGGCTTTGGGTCAGATTGAAGCTATAGGCTGCAGTGCGGTTTTGGTCTGCATAACGAGAGTTATCTCCATACTTATAAGAGGCCGCAGTGGAGAGGGCGGGGAGTAGCAGGGCACCTGCTTGATACTGTTGCTCCTGCTGTATCGATAGGTCCAAGCGAGATATGGCTAACTGCTGATCTTGTTCCAGTGCATAGTGGGTCACCTCTAGCAGATCCTCTGCTTGCAAGGGGGCGGAGAGCAGGGTGAGTGCTGTAGTAATAAGGGTGGCTAGTGATCTGTTCATAATGTTTGTCCGTTGTTGACAGGTTCTACTTCGCCCAGTGCATCAAAGTCATCCAGAATACAGTAGATGGCGGGAACCAGAAAGATGGCAATCAGGGTGGCTGAGGTGAGCCCAAAGGCGAGGCTGGTTGCCAGAGGGATCAGAATCTGTGCCTGAAGGCTGGTCTCGGTCAGTAGTGGAATAAGCCCAGCAATGGTGGTGATAGAGGTGAGCAGAATGGGACGGAAGCGGGCACGCCCAGCCTGTTTGGCAGCAACCGGAACGGCGATGCCCTGCGCACGGGCATCACGGATAAAGACCACCAGTAGAATGGAGTCGTTGACCACCACCCCAAATAGTGAGGCCATGCCAATCATGCTCGGCAAGGTGAGGTCTAACCCCATCGCCATGTGGCCGAATACCACGCCAATCAGTGCGGTAGGGATTACCGCCATCACCGTGATAGGAGCCAGGTAGCCACGGAACTGTAGCGCCAGCAGCATATAGATCCCGATCATCCCCAGCGCCACATTACGTATAATTGACTTACCAGTTTTGGCCGACTCATTGCTCTGCCCCTGAACATCAACCTGCAGACCGGGGTACTTCTGTATCAATGCTGGGAATAGCTCCTTGGATGCCAGCGTCAGTAGCTCCTGTGCATTGGCAACCTCACTCTGTACATCCCCCTGAATGGTGACTGCACGCTCTCCATCAACACGATGGATGCGCGCCCAGCCACGACTCTCCTCAATATTCACCACCACATCCAGTGGAATCAATGCGCCATTGCGCCCCATAATGGTGAGTTGATCGAGGTCGCCACTACTACCTCGATTATTGGCGGTGAGCCTCAGATCCACCTCATAGGTCTCACTGCCAAGTGGAAACTCATCAATCTTGATCCCCTGAAAGGCGGCCCGCAGCTGGTTAGAGACCTGCTGTGCATCCAACCCCAGCACCCCAGCACCCTCTTTGAGGTGGAGCTGATACTCACGCTTTCCGGGGCGCAAATCATCATTCAGATCAATCACCCCAGCATAACTACCGAACCACTGTTTAACCTCGGCGGCGGCATCACTGAGATGGTTGAGATTGCCTCCAATCAGTCGAATATCGAGCTGGCGACCACCGGGTCCTACCGTGGGTTCGACGAAGGTGATGGCAATCACATCAGTCAACAGGCCGCTCTTTTCACGCCATACTTGACGGAATTCATCCAGTGAACCATCACGTACTTCACCACTCAATAGATCGGTAATGATGCGAGCTACATGGGGCCCTGTTTCATGGGCATCTGGATTTTCACCATAGATAACGGTGACGTGCTGCACCAAATCTTGCTCCTCTGGTTGGCGACCCTGAAAATGCTGGTTGGTCTGCTCCAGCGCATCGGTCAACTGCTTAACCACTGCTTCGGTACGACTCAGTGGGGTGCCTTGGGGTAGCAGTATGCGTGCTTCCAGCAGGTCTCCCTCAATAGCGGGGAAGCCGACAAACTTCAGTTTTCCACCCGCAGGCATGGCAACAGCCAGCAGCATCAACATGATAATCAGCCCCAGAGTAAAATAACGCTGCTCTACCGCAAAGTCGATCAAGGGGCCAAAGAAGCGCTCACGCAGTGCATCAAAACCACGCTCAAAGCTTTGACGAAAGCGTGACGCTTCACGTTTGTCAATGTGCTTGAGTGAGTGTCCCAAGTGGCTGGGCAGCACCAGAAAGGCCTCAATTAGGCTGACACTCAACACCACCAGTAGCACAATCGGCATCACCCGCAACACTTGCCCGATCTCACCACTGATAAAGGCGAGTGAGCCAAATACCAAAACCGTGGTGGTAAAGGAGGAGAGAATGCCCGGTAACACCTGACGTATACCGGTGGTAGCGGCCTCCATGGGGCGGTCACCCTGTGCCAGACGGGAGGCGATATTCTCAGCGATGACGATAGCATCATCCATCAATAGGCCGATACCAATCAGTAGCCCCACCATGGAGATCATATTGATGGTCACCCCCATCATTGGCAGGATAAACAGTGCCCCCAGAAAAGAGACCGGCAGTCCCATTGTAACCCAGAAGCTGTAGCGAAAGCTGAAAAAGAGCCACAGCACCAGAAATACCAGTGACAGTCCGGCGATGCCGTTATCGAGTAACATCTTCAACCGATCCCGCACCGGTGAGGAGCGGTCTTGAGTCAGTGTTAGGGTGATACCGGCTGGCGCCACTGCCTGCTCTTGCTTCACAAATGCAGCAACCTGATCAAATATGATAAGAATATCCTGTTGCTGGGTCTTGGTAATGTTGAGGATTGCAGCACGCTTGCCATCAAAGGAGACCTTGCGCTCGGCCTGTTCAAATTGATCGCGGATAGTGGCAATCTGCCCCAGTTTGATCGCTGCGCCTGATTGACCGGAGATCACCACCAGCTCCTCCAGTGCTGTGATCCCCTTTCGTTGGTCATCAAAACGTAACAGAATATCCTCCTGATCCCCCTCTAGTTGTCCGCTGGGGGTACCGATACTCTGCTTCTGGATGGTGTTGGCGATATCTGCAGCCGAGAGGCCAAATTGCCGTAGCCGCTCTGCAGGGATCTCAATGCGTAGCTGATGGTCAGAGAACCCCTGAATAGTGATATCAGCAACATTGGCCTGTTTTTTTAGACGACTCTTTACCGCCTCGGCATAGGCCTTGAGGGTGATAGGATCTTCTGGGCCAGTAATAGCGATGGAGGCAACCGCACCAGTACGCCCCAGCTCTTCGGTAATCGGTAGTTCCGCATCCTCTGGAAAGTCATCAATAGCATCGACACCAGACTTGATATCATCTAAGAAGCGGGCCATGTCGGTCCCTTCCATCTTCACTAATGTAGCAACACCACGCCCCTCTCTCGATTCACAGCGCACTTCATCCAGTCCAACCACGCTCTCTGTTGCCTCCTCTAGGCGTTGGCAGATGGCATCTTCCACCTCGGTTGCTGTAGCCCCCCGATACGGCACGCTGACCTGTACCTTGTCATTCTCAATCTCTGGAAAGGTTTCACGTTGTAGGTTGGGCAGGGAGACCAGCCCCAACAAGACAATGGCAACCATCAATAGATTGGATGCATTGGGGTGGTGGGTGAACCAGTTGATCATGGGGTAACCCCGGCGGCGTTGAGCTGCTGTTGAAGCAGTGTATCGGGTTGAGGCTGCAGACGCATCCCAGCTACAGCCGGGATCAAGTCGGTGACCACCAGTTGCTCTCCTGCCTTGATGGTAGACTGGGGATCAATGATGCTGACCTCGCCCTGATGGTAGAGTACCTTCAGTTCTGAAATTTTAAGCCGCTGCTCTTGGTCCACGCTCAATACCCGTCCATTACGCAGAGCGGTACGGGGGATGATCAGCTGTTTTGGTTGAACCCGTCCATGCAGTTGTACCCGTACAAACATCCCCTTGGAGAGGGGAGGCCGCTGCCCTGGAATAATCTTCTTATACGGTTTATCAATCGCCACTACGGCACCAATGGTGCGGGTTTCGCTATCGATACGGTCGGTAAAGCGGACGAACTTCGCCTCCCACTCGGCGGTGTGATCCCCCATATCCATCTGAATCACGGGGTGGAGATCAGCATATTCAGCAAGTCCTTCACTCATCTGTAGTGGGTTGGGTGCAGTTTTACCATGGTGGGTAAAGAGTTTGGCCATCGAGGAGATCGCCACCTGTGCGATGACCTCTGCACGGTCTACACCATCCCCCTCAAATAGCTTCTGTCCGGTAGTGACATATTGATCAGTCTCCATAGTGAGGTTGGCAATACGCAGATTGAATGGGGCCTCTATACGGGTATTCTCCAAGTCCCGTTGCGCCTGTCGTACCTTGGCATCAATCACACGGCGCTGAGTGGGAATCAAGGCCAAGGTATTACGCAGATTTTGTACCGCACTACGTGAGTTGAGCATGCTGCGCTCGGCACTGTCTGCACTGCTACGTGAGGTGGTGCCTTTATTGGCCAACTCTTGCAGACGGGCCGATTCACGCTGTGCCAGTGTAAGGTTACGTTGCTCAATCTCTAACAGTTCACTGGTGTTCTGTTGCTGCACCTCTAGCTCTAGCAGTTGCGCCTTAAGCTGCTCCAGTGCCAGCTCTGTATTGACTGGGTCAATACGAAACAGCAGAGTGCCTTCCGGGATAATCTCACCATCACGTAGGCGAGGGTGCATCTCAATGATACGCCCACTGACCTGAGCTACTGCGCTCCACACCTTTGCAGGTTGGACCACACCATAGCCTTCAGCCATAGGGCGTAGATTAACCTGAGGTACGCTGATGGTACGCACTGCATGTACCACTTCAGCTTGCTTAACCTTTACTGGGGCGGGCTTACTTCCTACCAGTGAGGTGAGGGCAAAAATACCAAGCGCTACCGGAGGAACCAGCCACAACATACGAAGTCGGTTACTGGGTGTATCTGCTTTAGACATGGATCTGTTCCTGTTATGATGTAGATTGCAATCGTTGGTCGATTGCGGCAAAAGTCTGTTGGGTGATCAGCTCAGTGATCTGTTTACAGTCATCGTTACTGAATTGACTACTATCTAGTCTGCGCAGGATGGTTGTCTGGCCGATACGAAAAATCAAAATCTGTCCCAGCAAGGCGTGAGTCATCAGCTTGATTTCACGGTCACTGTCAGACTGTTCAAACAGGCAGGAGAGGAGACCGGCATAGATTGACAGCATCGGCTCCATCAACTCTTGATAGAGAATGTCAAAAGCTTCTGTGGGTTTAAGCTGCTCACGAAAGATAAAGCCAGCAGCATCTGCACTGAGTTTCCCCTGCAATACATTATGCACTAACGCCTCAACCAACTGTTTCAGTAGTGCTCTACAAATGGCAGGATCTCGGTTTTTCTCCTCTACTTTTGTGCGGATTGTATCCAACGTACCCTGCATCTCTTGGCGGATAGAGTTGGCAAGATAAGCAGCAGTTGCAAGATAGAGGGGGTGCTTTCCACCAAAATGGTAGGAGATAGAGGAGATGTTGGCGCCAGCCAGCTCAACGATCTCACGGGTGCTGACAGCATCATAATCCTTGTTGCCAAAGGCACTGAGAGAGGCGATTAAGAGCTGTTCTTGAGTTCTGTTTTTACTGAGTGTAGAGGGCTCTTTAGGCATGGTAGATTCCAGTAGTTAGTGTTTTCTGATGAGCATTAAAACAAACGTTTGATTTAATTTCAACTATAAATCTACTCGTATACCTCAATGCTGAGGCCAGTTGATACAATTGTTCACTTCAATGGGGAGCATTATTGTCATTACAAAACATAGTAACTACACTATGATTTTACTCCTCAACCACCTTAAAATAGGTGTTCTATTTCTCAAGTGTAAACAGCAGCAACAGTGGACTTACTTGATATATCAATCATGGAACAGTTAATTAAAGGGTACTTTCTGCTCGAACAGAATAGCAGCGTACTACTACAAGCAAACTATGACCTAATATTGGTCATTCTCTCTTTTTGTGTAGCCACCTTTGCCTCCTACACTACGCTCCACCTGGTCAGTCAGATGCGTGATGCCTATGCGGCGGGGAAAACCAGCACAGCACGCTATTGGTGGCTTGGAGGCTCCCTCTCTTTGGGGGGCGGCATCTTTGCCATGCACTTTATCGGCATGTTGGCGTTCTCTATTCCGGTCACCTTTCGTTATGACATTGGAATGACCCTCTTTTCACTGCTCTCAGCGGTTGTCGCATCAGCCATCGGTCTGCGGCAGATTCGCTATCCAACGGTTCAGCTAATCAACATTATTTCAGCTGCACTACTGATGGCCACCGGTATTGTCACCATGCACTATAGCGGGATGGCCGCACTGCTTGCGCCCGCACTCCTGCGCTATGAACCGGGCCTTTGGGTTCTATCGGTGGTTATTGCAATTTCCGCATCTCTGGCTGCACTGCTACTGCTACGTTACATCCTTACGGTAAAAAACCGCCTGATTGTGCCTCTACAGATTGGTACTGCACTGCTGATGGGTGCCGCAACCAGTGGCATGCACTACACTGGAATGGCCGCAGCCAATTTCTACAGTGGCGGCTTCTGTGGTGTGAATACGGGGCTGTTTGATATGCAGATCGAAAACTCCCAGATGGGATTTTTCCTTACCCTATTTATGATATTGATTCTTGGTATCGGCCTGATAGCATCCAAGGCACACAGCCTACAGGGGGTAAATCAACTGCTCGAAGAGCGTGTTGCTGAACGTACCAATGCACTACGCCTACAGCAAGTTGAGTTGGAACGGCTAAATCTTGCCATGGATCTACACTCCATTATCAGTGTCACTGATGCAACGGGTGCTATCACCAGTGTCAATGACCGTTTCTGTGAAATTTCTGGATATGGCCGAGATGAACTCTTGGGCCAAAACCACCGTATTCTCAAGTCAGGCCAGCAATCTACGGCGTTCTACAATGAAATTCTTGAGACCATCACTGCTGGGGTAGTGTGGGAGGGTGAGCTGTGCAATCTCAAAAAGGACGGCATTACTCACTACTGGCTACGCACAACCATCGTCCCCTTTATGGATGAGCAGGGGGCCCCACTGAAGTACATCAGCATCCAGACCGACCATACCGGAATCAAGCAGGCCTCTATTGAACTGGTGAACGCAAAAGAGAGTGCAGAGGCAGCTACTGAGGCGAAGAGTGATTTTCTTGCCAGTATGAGTCATGAGCTACGCACACCACTTGCGGCAATCATTGGTAACAGCGAATTACTGATGGAGCTTGAACAGACTCCAGAACAGCTCGAACTGGTTCAGGCTGTAGAGGTTGCAAGCCGTAGCCAACTGGCCCTAGTCAACGACATTCTTGATATGTCAAAAATTGAGTCAGGAAAGTTCTCTATTGATGAGTCGCCCTATGATCTCAACCTGTTTCTCTACGAGGTCAGACAGATCTTTGCCGTTCGCGCTCAAGATGCAGGGCTTGAATTTGAGATCAACTCAAGCATTGACTCAGACTATCAGCTGATTGGTGATCGACAGCGAATTGGGCAGGTGCTGATTAATCTATTGGGTAATGCGATTAAGTTTACTGAGAAGGGACAGATTACCCTCAACGCATTTAGGTCTAACGATCAGCTCCATTTTGTAGTGAAAGATAGTGGCATCGGTATGTCTCCAGAGGTGCTCTCTCGTCTTTTTCAACGCTTTGAGCAAGCGGATAGCAGCATCACAAGCCGTTTTGGCGGAAGTGGGCTTGGGCTCTATATCTCTCAGAATTTAGTCTCTTTGATGAGAGGGGATATTCAGGTAGAGAGTGAGGTTAACCAAGGATCAGAATTTCATCTCACTCTGCCCTATGTTGAGAGTGAGCTGGAAAACCATTCTGACCACAGTAGCGTATCAGAGGTTGGTAAAAAGCTGCTCTTTAGTGGCCATGTGTTGATTGCTGAGGACACTCCAGTACTGCAAAAAATGGAGCGACGTATGCTGGAGTCGATGGGGATCACCGTCTCTGTTGCGAACAATGGTATCGAAGCAGTAAATGCAGCCACTGAGCAGTCGTTTGATCTGATTTTGATGGATATGCAGATGCCACTGATGGATGGGATTGAGGCGACACATACCTTGAAGGAGCAGGGGGTTACCACTCCCATTGTTGCTCTAACGGCCAACGTAATGCAGAAGCATCGTAAAGCATTTCATGAGGCGGGGTGCAGTAGCTTTTTGAGTAAACCATTAGAGAGGCCCGCACTCCATCTTATCCTTAAACAGTACCTTACCCTTACAACGACTCAACCTCGCACCTCTTCAGATCGTCGTAAAGGGGGTGATCGCCGTAAAGAGAGTGATCATCAAGTAGAAAAAGAGGCTCCTCTTACTGATCTGCAAGAGATCGATAGTGCGCTATCTAGCGCTGCTATGGATGAAAGCATGCTTGAGATGTTTAATGAGTTTGCAACTGAACACTATGAGAGCCTCTCAATCGCTCTTGCTGAGAGGGACTGGGAACAGATCGGTAGCATATCTCATACCATCAAGGGGGTTGGCGGTACCTTTGGATTTCCTGAATTAAGTGAGTTGGGAGCTACCATCTGTGATGGGCTTGAAGAGAACAAACAGCCCATTACTGTGGCAGAAATGCTATTGTCTAGACTAAAGGCTATTTCAAGTAATCCACCATAAATATTAGCAATAATTAAAGCTATTGAAAGTATGGGATTTTCCTGAGATAATAACTATCAATATGAATAACTCACCCCTCTCATTTAGCACCGATAAAGTGCTTATCTTAGACGATACACGGCTGATGCGATTTGCATTGATGAATGTTTTAAAAAAACTACAATTTAAAGATATCAAGGATACCTATTCTGTTAAGCAGGCTAAATCTTGGTTAGAAAACTGGAATAATAACCCTCAGATGAATGCCCCCCTTATGGCACCATCAGCTTCTGATAAGCAGTGGAAGGGACCAGACCTGATCTTCCTCGATATCAATTTAACCGGTAGCTCAAAGACCGAGCAGAAGAGCGGGCTAGATGTTCTTCAGGATATACGCGCCATGGAGGGGGGAGATATCCCTTTTATCGTAATCGCCAGTGCCGCAGACCCACAGGAGGTCGCCTCAAAGTCCTTTGAGTTGGGAGCAAACAGCTATTTGCCTAAACCATTTAATGGTAATAATATTCTTGAGGTGATGAAGGGTTACCGCGATCAGCGTTAAGAAAGTTTAGTGGTGAAGTGTTGGGAAGAAAATAGGTGTAGAGCTATTTTTAACGGAACAAGCTTTGTATAAAAAATATCCATTCAATTCAATGAGATATAAATGTATTGACAAAAAATAATTGCTCTGTAAAATCCCCATCCTACATTTTAGGCGCGTAACTCAGTTGGTTAGAGTGTCACCTTGACATGGTGGAAGTCGGTGGTTCGAATCCACTCGCGCCTACCAAATACTATATGGTCAGCACATCAGATTGGTGGCTGACCATTTTTTTTGATTAAAGCGTTTTTTTATTAAAACACTACAACATGCGGCCTCTAGTGTGGGTCGCCACTGGAGAGAGAAATGCCTGTAATTACCCTGCCTGATGGCTCCCAACGCTCTTTTGATAACCCTGTTACAGTTTACGACGTAGCGGCGGATATCGGCCCCGGTCTTGCTAAAGCAGCACTCGCGGGGAAAATTGGAGAAGAGCTGGTTGATACCTCTTATCTGATTGATCAAGATGTCATGCTCTCATTAATCACCAGCCGTGATGAAGAGGGGGTTGAGGTGATTCGACACTCTACCGCCCACCTCTTGGCGCAGGCAGTGAAAGCGCTCTATCCAGAGACCCAAATCACTATTGGCCCTATTGTAGAGCACGGCTTCTATTACGACTTCGCCCGTGAAGAGAAGTTTACCCCAGAAGACTTTAAGGGGATTGAGAAGAAGATGGCGGAGCTGGCCAAGGCCAACACCAAAATCGAACGCTCTGAGATGGGGCGTGACGAAGCCATCACCTTCTTTGAGGAGCAGGGTGAGGTCTATAAAGCAGAGATTATCCGTGACATCCCACAAGATCAGGTACTCTCACTCTACCGCCAGGGAGACTTTATCGATCTCTGTCGTGGCCCCCATGTACCGTCAACTGGGCACCTCAAGGGTGGCTTCAAGCTAATGAAATTGGCCGGAGCCTACTGGCGCGGTGACTCCAATAATGAGATGTTACAGCGTATCTACGGTGCCGCCTTCCCAGACAAGAAGCAGCTCAAACAGCACTTGCATCGTCTGGAGGAGGCCGAGAAGCGTGACCACCGCAAGATTGGCAAGAAACTGGATCTGTTCCATAGCCAAGAAGAAGCACCAGGAATGGTCTTCTGGCACAGCAAGGGGTGGTCGATCTACCGTGAGGTGGAGGATTATGTGCGTGAGAAGTTGCGCCATCACGGTTATCAAGAGGTGCATACTCCGCAAGTAATCGACCGCGTACTGTGGGAGAAGTCCGGCCACTGGGATAAATTTGGTGACATGATCTTCTCCACCCACTCAGAGAACCGTGACTACGCTATCAAGCCGATGAACTGTCCCGGCCATATCCAGATCTATAATCAGGGATTGCGCAGCTACCGTGACCTGCCACTGCGCCTTGCAGAGTTTGGCTCTTGTCACCGTAATGAACCCTCAGGCACCCTGCACGGGCTGATGCGGGTACGTAATTTCACCCAAGACGATGCCCATATCTTCTGTAGCGAAGGGCAAATTCAGGATGAAGTAGCCGCCTTTATGGAGCTGCTGTTTGAGGTCTATGAGGACTTTGGCTTTAAAGAGGTGTTGATCAAACTCTCCACTCGCCCTGAAAAGCGTGTGGGGTCCGATGCGGTGTGGGATCAGGCAGAGTTAGCGCTAGAGACTGCGCTCAATACCAAGGGATTAGATTGGGAGCTACAACCAGGAGAGGGGGCTTTCTATGGCCCTAAAATTGAGTTCTCACTCAAAGACTGTATTGGTCGAGTCTGGCAGTGTGGCACCATTCAGGTTGACTTCTCTATGCCGGGACGACTGGATGCAACCTATATTGATGAAGAGGGGCAGAAGCAGCACCCTGTGATGTTGCACCGTGCAATTCTCGGCTCACTAGAGCGTTTTGTCGGCATTTTGATTGAAGAGTTTTCTGGTTCCATGCCCCCTTGGCTCTCTCCACTGCACGCCGTAGTGGTCAATATCACCGACAATCAGCGTGAAGCAGTCGAAAAAGTGGCAGAAACCTTAAATAATGCGGGTTTTCGGGTTGAATCTGACTTGAGAAACGAGAAGATAGGGCTTAAAATCCGTGAACATTCCATGCAGCGTGTCCCCTATATCCTTGTGATTGGGGATCGTGAGATGGAAGAGGGTACAGTCGCTGTGCGTATGCGCGGTGGTAAAGAGTTGGGTACGCTCCCTGTGGCAGACTTTATCGCACATCTTCAAGAAGATGTGGCAAAGCGCCGGCAGGTAGAGAGTGACTAATTCCTAACCGTACCTACTTACTATTATTGAACAGGAGAACTTGAGATCGCACTTAACCCAAGAGGGCCTCGCGGCCGGATGCCAGAGAAGACACGTGAGCATCAAATCAATGAGGAGATTACCGCCTCACCACTTCGCGTGTTTGCAGCAGATCAGTCAGAGTCAGAGATTATCTCCCGTGCCGCCGCATTAGCTATGGCCGACGAAGCAGGTTTTGATCTAGTTGAGATTTCACCAAAAGCAGAGCCACCCGTCTGTCGCATCATGGACTATGGAAAGTTCATCTTCGAAGAGGGCAAGAAGAAAAGTGCCGCGAAGAAAAAGCAGAAGCAGGTGCAGATCAAAGAGATCAAGTTCCGCCCCGGCACTGGTGAAGGAGACTATCAGATCAAATTGAGAAATCTGATGAAGTTTCTGGAGCAGGGTAATAAAACGAAGATCACCATCCGTTATCGTGGGCGCGAGATGGCGCACCGTGAGCTCGGCATGGAGATGCTGAAGCGGATCGAGAAAGATTTGGAAGAGTATGGCAAGGTCGAGCAGTTCCCCAAGATGGAAGGGCGACAAATGATTATGGTGGTTGGCCCCATCTCCAAAAAGAAGTAGAATACGCGCTCCACAATCTGTGACATGCAGTGTGGTGAGCAACTTTAGGTTCCTGTCTGGTTAATGGCACACCGGCAGGGAGTAATTAACGGGAACTATCCCGCACTATGTAATGAGGTGATAAGATGCCAAAAATGAAGTCAAAGAGAGGCGCGTCCAAGCGTTTCAAGGCGACCGCGTCCGGTTTTAAGCGTGGCCAAGGTTTTCGCAGTCATATCCTGACCAAGAAATCCACTAAGCGTAAGCGTCAGCTACGTAGTCCACTGAATGTCCATGAGAGCAATGTAGCTGCTGTGAAGCAGATGCTGCCCTACGCTTAATCCGGGAGAAGTAAAATGCCAAGAGTAAAAAGAGGCGTACAAGCACGCGCACGTCACAAGAAGGTCCTTAAAGAGGCGCGTGGTTATTATGGTGCCCGTAGCCGAGTCTATCGCGTTGCCAAGCAAGCGGTAACCAAAGCGGGTCAATATGCTTATCGCGATCGTCGTCAGAAGAAGCGTCAATTCCGTTCACTGTGGATTGTCCGTATCAATGCTGAGGCCCGTGTTAACGGAATCTCCTACAGCAACATGATCAACGGCCTCACCAAAGCAGGTGTTGAAGTAGACCGTAAGGTACTGGCTGATCTGGCCGTTCACGACAAGGTTGCATTTGCTGCAATTGCAGAGCAGGCGAAAGCTGCATTGTAAGCGCTCGATTGAGCTAAAAAGCAGACAAGAGTCGAAGAGAAGGGGTGGCATGCTATTTGGGTTTGCTGCCCCTTTTTTATTTTTGAGTAGTTAAAAAAAGATGACCACAGAATTAAATACCTTGGTGAGTGAGGCTGAAGCCGCGATTACGCAGGCCACAGAACTTACTGCACTGGATCAGGTGCGTGTTGCAGTACTGGGCAAGAAAGGGGCGTTGACCGCAATCCTGAAAACCCTCGGCAGCATGGAACCAGAAGCCCGTAAAGAGACGGGCGCAGCAGTCAACCGCGCCAAGCAGGCCCTGCTGCAAAAAATCGAAGAGAAAAAGGCTGCATTAGAGGGGGCTGCACTCAATGAACAGCTCTCTAAAGAGACCATTGATGTCACCTTGCCGGGGCGTAGCAGCCATCAAGGCTCCATTCATCCGGTAACCCGCACACTGGAGCGTATTGAGGAGCTGTTTCGTCGAGTCGGCTTTGATATCGCAGAGGGACCAGAAGTTGAGGATGACTATCACAACTTCGAGGCGCTCAATATTCCTGCACACCACCCCGCGCGAGCCATGCACGATACGTTCTATTTTCCAGATGGGCGTGTATTGCGCACCCATACTTCCCCCGTACAGGTACGGGTGATGGAAGCAAAAGAGCCACCACTGCGGGTAATCGCCCCCGGTCGTGTCTATCGTTGTGACTCAGACCTAACCCATACACCAATGTTTCATCAGGTAGAGGGGTTGATTGTTGATGAGTCGGTCAGCTTTGCCGACCTGAAAGGGTTGATACATGACTTCTTGCGTAGCTTCTTTGAGCAAGATGATCTGCAGTTACGTTTTCGCCCCTCCTATTTCCCCTTCACTGAACCCTCAGCAGAGGTGGATATTGAGTGTGTGATGTGCGGTGGTGAAGGGTGTCGTGTCTGTAGCCATACCGGATGGTTGGAGGTGCTGGGTTGCGGCATGGTGCACCCTGAAGTGTTCCGACACGCTGAAGTAGATACCGAAAAGTACACCGGACTGGCCTTTGGCTTGGGGGTAGAACGCCTGGCAATGCTACGTTATGGCATCAATGACCTGCGCCTTTTCTTTGAAAATGATCTCCGTTTTCTCAAGAGCTTCGCATAATAAATGGCTAGTAAAATAGATTAGAACTTTCAAATATCAGGTTGTAATTACAATGAAATTTAGTGAATCATGGCTGCGTAAATGGGTCAATCCAGAGGTTACCACAGAGAAGCTGCTAGAGCAGCTGACAATGGCCGGCTTGGAAGTGGACTCCATTGAGCCTGCTGCTCCCCCTTTTGAAAAGGTGGTGGTGGCTGAAGTAATCTCTGTTGAGCCTCACCCTGATGCAGATCGCTTGCGGGTTACCCAAGTGGATGCGGGAGAAGAGAGCGCACTGACCATTGTCACCAACGTGGCAGATATCGCAGTGGGTGAAAAGGTTGCCGTTGCCAAAGTAGGGTGTGTACTACCAGACGGAATGAAGATCAAGAAGGCGAAACTGCGGGGGGTTCCCTCATTTGGCATGTTCTGCTCTATGGGAACCTTAGGGTTGCTGGAGGAGAGCGAGGCGCTTGAGCGCTTACCTGTTGATGCGCCTGTGGGCAGCTCAATTCGTGAATACATGGGGCTGGATGATCAGATTATTGAGGTTGATCTGACCCCCAATCGCGGCGACTGTCTCAGCCTGTCTGGGGTCGCGCGTGAGGTTGGCGTAATCAATAATACCGCTGTTAAAACGGTTGAATTTAAGCCAGTTGCAGTCACTTCTGAGCGTATTTTCTCAGTCAAAGTAGAGGCCCCTGCTGGCTGCCCCCGTTACTTAGGGCGGGTAATTGAAGGGATCAATTCTAGCGCAGCTACACCACTCTGGATGCAAGAGCGGCTACGTCGAGCCGGGTTGCGATCGCTGGGGCCGCTGGTCGATGTGACCAACTATGTCATGCTAGAGCTGGGGCAGCCGATGCACGCCTTTGATTTGGCGCAACTAAGTGGATCAATCACAGTGCGCAGTGCCAAAGAGGGCGAGCAGCTGACGCTGCTCGATGGTAAAGCGCTGGAGTTGACTGAAGAGACTCTATTGATCGCAGATGAGAAAGGGCCGCTGGCCTTGGCTGGCATTATGGGCGGGGAGTCGAGCGGTATTGCCGAAGACACAACGGACCTGTTTTTAGAGTGCGCCTTCTTTGCGCCACTAACCATTGCTGGAAAGGCGCGTAGCTATGGGCTACATACCGATGCATCACACCGTTATGAACGAGGAGTCGATCCACAGTTACAGCAACAGGCCATGGAGCGCGCAACTCAACTATTAATTGATATCGTAGGTGGAGAAGCGGGTCCAGTGCAAGAAGTCTGTGATGATACGACGCTACCTCTGCAAGAGACCATCACCCTACGTGCCGAGCGCCTGCAACGGATGCTCGGACTGTCGCTAGAGGTCGACTGGGTGACACAGACCTTACAAGGATTAGGGTTAAAGGTTGAGGCGATCACCGAAGGGTGGCGAGCAACAGCGCCCTCTTGGCGTTTCGATCTCGCTATTGAGGCCGATCTTATCGAAGAGATCGGCCGCATCTACGGTTACGATCAGCTGCCCAGCACACACCCTGAGCTGAGCGCAGAGATTCGCAGCAACCCTGAGGCGATTACACCGCTTTCATTGATCCGCCAAACACTGGTTGATCAGGGTTATCATGAAGTAATTACCTATAGCTTTGTTGACCCTAAACTACAGCAGGTGATGGATCCTGAGCATGAGGCTTTGGCACTGGCTAACCCCATCTCCAGCGATCTTTCGGTAATGCGCACCTCTCTCTGGCCAGGGTTGTTACAGAGCCTAGAGTTCAACAGTAAACGTCAACAGAGTCAGGTACGCCTGTTTGAGACAGGACTTCGATTTATACCAGGCACGGAAGGGTTACAGCAGCAACGGGTGATTTCCGGATTGATTTATGGTGATATTCAGCCTGAACAATGGGGGGCAAGCTCACGTACTGTGGACTTTTTCGACATGAAAGGGGATGTAGAGCAGTTGCTACAGCAGTGCAGCGAAGTGGAGTTCATTGCAGCAGAGCACCCTGTTTTACATCCGGGGAAAAGTGCGCAGATCCGGACTGGAGAAGAGTTGCTGGGGTGGATGGGGGCGTTACACCCCGCAGTTGCTGCCAAACTTTCACTGCCTAAAAATATCATTCTGTTTGAGTTGGATCTAGCGCTACAGCAACAGCGCACCATCCCTCAGTTTTCAGCTCTCTCCAAGTTTCCGATGATTCGCCGTGATCTTGCAATTTTGTTGAGCGATCAAATCCCAGCACAGTCGGTACTGAATACCGTCAAACAGAGCGTAGATGAACAACTTTTACGCGATGTTCGTCTATTTGACCTCTACCAGGGAGAGCACCTGAAAGCGGGTGAGAAGAGCCTTGCTTTCGGTATATTTCTGCAGCATGATGCACGCACCTTGACCGATGAAGAGATTGAGGCGGTTGTACAGAGCGTGATTGAGCAGCTAGATATGCAGCATGGTGCCAAGTTGAGAGTATAAAACCGCGATAATTTTATTCTGATTTCAGAATAAAAAGGTTGCTGAAAGCTGTTAAATTTTATATTGTTACGGCAAATATGCAAACTATAGTAACAGGGGTGATATTTTCATCCTATGTTAAACGAAAAATGAACGAAATAAGGAATTGGTAGAATGACGCTAACCAAAGCATCACTTTGTGAGACCCTCAACGAAGAGCTAGGGCTCAATAAGCGTGAATCAAAAGAGATGATCGAGCAGTTCTACGAAGAGATTCGTGGAGCCTTGGAAGAGGGCGAGAATGTAAAACTCTCCGGTTTCGGTAATTTTGATCTCAGAGATAAATCCCCACGCCCTGGGCGCAACCCAAAGACCGGAGAGGAGATTCCAATTACGGCACGCCGTGTAGTCACCTTTAAGGCAGGGTTAAAGCTCAAGGAGAGTGTAGATAACTACAGTAACTCCGTGTTTACAGACTAAAAATTTAGATTCCTGTTCTTGTGTGAAGCATAGTAACGACAATCCAATATGAGCCACACGACATGAGTCACGACCCTACGGCATCTGAGGTTACCGTCAGCGAGTTACCGCCGATCCCTTCCAAACGATATTTTACGATTGGAGAGGTCTCGAAACTTTGCGCGGTCAAGCCTCATGTGTTGCGTTACTGGGAGCAAGAGTTTGCGCAGCTTAAACCCGTCACACGACGCGGTAATCGCCGTTACTATCAGCAGCACGATATAAAGCTGATTCGTAAGATTCGTAGCCTACTCTATGAGGAGGGCTTTACCATCAGCGGCGCACGGCATAAGCTGGGGCGTAAGGGGGAAGGGATCAGCGTAAAGGCTGACATTCCTGAAGTAAGGCGCGAATTAGAGACACTGCTGCAGGCACTAACGGGGTAGGCCTTCATTCATAACCAGGGGGACTACAAGAGAGCACTGCTATTTTTACTCTAACCATTACCCGCTTCCCTAAACTGAACAGTACCAAGTGGAAAATCGTACAGCGTAAGCTGGAGCGTGAATTTGAGTGGTCTACAGAACAGGCCGCTGCAGCAATGGAGCATGCGCCATTTACCGTTCCAAAGCCATTTTCCAACATCAATCAGGCATCTTCATTTTTACAGGGTTACACCGAGCATGGCTGTAAAGTCAGCTATGAAATGAATGAAGGAATATCCTCTCTCCAGCCTGACTCTACGCTGCCTGATGAAGATGAGTCGCTTGAGCAAAAACAGGGCAATAGCAGCCTGAGTCGCCCTCAAACTCTAGCTGCTATATCTGCAGCCATACTACTGATCCTGCTCTATCTTCTTTTTGGAACAGGGGAGAAAGAGAGTGGGACAGAGCCTCTCGAGCAAGTTACGGTGGAAGTTTCTCATGTTGATAAAAAAATCAGCACCATCATCAATATTCCTGATGATAAACCATTAACGCCAGCAGTAGAGCGCCTAAAGCGCTGGATCAAAAAAACAAAAGTCCGCAAAGTGACTCGCAATAAACTCTCCACCATCTACACCAAGCGCTCCGATACATTTTTGCGTTTGGTAGCCAAACAGGCGGGAGCAAAGTATCACCATCGGCGTGTTGAAAAATTTCTACGTGTTGCACTCGCCTTTAACCCCAAAAATAGGAGGGCATGGAAAAAGTTGATTCAACACTATAAGCATCAACATGCGTACTCAAAGGCGGCATCAGCCAAGAGGGAGATGAAAAAAAGGTTGGGGAGTGAGGTGGAAACTGACAAAAAATAGGGGGAAATTTTACAGATTGCAGCACAGTTGATTCACTGGTATAGTCGCCTCACTCCACTGTAAGAGGCTGTTATTAGGCTCCGCTTAAGCAGGATGCTCTATAAATGGCTTGCAGGTGAGAGGAACAGAGTTGGATAGGCAAGTGAATCACTGGATTTGCGGTTAAAGAGTTAAGCCTAGTGCAACGACAAATGAATAGAACAGATAAATAGAAGAGAGACTGAGAGGTCACGCTGTGGCGTGAATGTTCGTCATCTTCTTACAGAGGATTAGATACCTGATATTAAGAAAATATCAGAAGAGAAGGTGACAGCACCTTAACTGGAATTAGCCAGACCGGCCTACAATTAATCGTAACTACCTGTTAATTAAATGGTAATCGCGTAAAGTATAGAATAAAAGCAGGGCACATCCTGCTTGTGAGTTCTGTCTGCCTGATCCCCATCCCTCTGTTGGATGACGCTTGGAAACTCTCTTCACCAAAAGATGAAGTAGAGAAATAGTTTAATGAAAAGAATTTTGATGAATGCAACTCAGCAAGAGGAGTTGCGTGTAGCACTGGTGGACGGTCAATATTTGTATGACCTGGATATTGAGAGTGCCGCATATGAGAAGAAAAAAGGGAATATCTACAAAGGCAAGATTACCCGTATCGAACCCAGCCTTGAGGCCGCTTTTGTAAACTACGGTTGTGAGCGACACGGTTTTCTCCCGTTTAAAGAGATCTCCCGCAGCTACTTTAAGGAGGGTGCCTTTGAAGGCGGTGGCCGCCCCAATATCGCAGACTCGATGAGTGAAGGCCAAGAGGTCATTATTCAGATTGAAAAAGAGGAGCGTGGCAACAAGGGCGCAGCACTGACCACCTTTATCAGTATGGCAGGTCGCTATCTGGTCTATATGCCAAACAACCCCCGTGCTGGCGGCATCTCTCGACGCATTGAGGGGAAAGAGCGCCAAGAGCTACGCACTGCGATGAAGGACATGGAGATCCCTTCAGGCTCAGGCGCCATTGTACGTACTGCCGGAATCGGCAAAACCACCGAAGAGCTACAGTGGGATCTCAACTACCAGCACCAGATCTGGAGCAGTATTGAGACAGCCGCTGAGAAACCCGCCCCCTTCTTGGTCTATCGTGAAAGCGATATCGTAGTGCGTGCGATACGTGATTATCTACGTGATGACATTGGGGAAATCCTTATCGATGATGAGGATACCTACCAGCTGGCACATGAGTTTATGTCTCGTGTCATGCCGCATAACTTGAGAAAGTTGAAACGGTATCAGGAAGAGAGCCCGATCTTTACCCGCTTCCAAATTGAGAGCCAACTAGAGTCTGCCTTCCAACGCGAAGTGCGTCTGCCCTCTGGTGGCTCTATTGTGATTGACCCAACGGAGGCGTTGATCTCTATCGATATCAACTCTGCTCGTGCGACCAAAGGGAGCAATATCGAAGAGACCGCACTTAACGCAAATCTTGAGGCGGCCGATGAGGTTGCGCGCCAACTGCGTCTGCGTGATAGCGGTGGACTGGTTGTTATCGACTTTATCGATATGCAGTCCAACAAAAACCAGCGTGCCGTTGAGAACCGCCTGCGGGATGCCCTGAAACCCGATCGTGCCCGTGTACAAGTAGGACGCATCTCCCGCTTCGGCTTGTTAGAGATGTCTCGTCAACGTCTACGTCCTTCACTGGGAGAGTCCGCACATAATGTCTGCCCACGCTGCAGTGGTCAAGGTACCATTCGTGGAACACAATCAATCGCACTCTCTGTATTGCGTCTGATTCAGGAAGAGGCACTTAAGGAGGGAACGGGACAGGTTGTTTCACAGCTTCCTATCTCTGTCGCAACCTACCTGTTGAATGAGAAGCGGGATGTCATTACTGAGATAGAGAGCCGTTGCAAGGTCTCTATCCTGCTGATTCCAAACCATACTCTTGAGACGCCACACTATAGCATTGAACGCCTACGTAAAAGCGCAGATCAAGAAGCGGGAGAGAGCCGCCCCAGCTACAAGCAGGTCGAAGAGAAAGAGCCTGAAAAAGAGGTTTTCGAAGAGGCTGCCTCCGTTCAGCGCGACCAACCTGCAGTGCGTGAGATTATGCCCAATGCGCCAGCACCTCAAGTATCTCGGAAACAAGCTGTTGAGGAGCAGGCAGCCCCTGAGAGTGGCAGTGAGCCTGGATCTTTTGTGAAGAAGCTGTTCTCTTCACTATTTGGTCGTGAAGAGAAAGTTGAGGAGAAAAAACAGGAGCCCGCGAAAGAGAAGCAGGAGTCTGGACGCGGGAGAAACCGCAACCGTAATCGCCAGAGTGGTAATCGCAGCAGTGGCGGCAACCGCAACAACAGTCGTCGCAACCAAGGCAATCGTAACCGTAACAGTCGCTCTCGTGAAGATCAGGAGCAGCAACAGCAGCAGCGCAACGAAAAGCCTGCCAACCAGCGACAAGGAGGACGTAAGCCCGAAGCTGAAAAAACAGACGATAAGAGGCAAGAGGGACAACAGGAGCAGAAGAGCTCCAATCGTCGCCGCCGCTCCCGTTCAGGTAACCGAAACCGTCAAGGTCAGCAGGATAGAAACCAAGGCGGTCAGGGGCAAAATACCCAGAGTGAAAACGGCAGTTCAAACACGCCCAACACTGCGCCTGCTGAGCAGCAACCCAGTACATCCGGAAAAGAGGCTTCCAGCGCACCAAAGAGAGAGAATAAACCACGCCGCCAACGTAAGCCTCAGGAGAACAGAGCAACAGAGAACAAGCCTGTAGAGAGCAAAACCACAGAAAATAAAGGGGACAATAAAGCCCCTGAAAGCAAGGCCGCTGAGAGTAAGCCTAAGCAGGTAGCAAAACCTGTTGAGAAGAGGGAGAGTGCCGCGCCTCAATCAAAACCCGAAGCTAAGCCTGAGCCTGAGCCAAAGCCCGAAGCTAAGCCAAAGCCAACGACAGAAGCGAAGGCTGAGCCTAAGGCTGAAGCTAAAGCACCAGCGCCAAAACCACAGGAGGCCCAGTCAGAGGCCAAACCTAAACCTGAGGCGAAACCCAAGGCAGCAGCTAAGTCCCCCTCTACTGATTGGGATGATGCTGACTGATTGAAGTGATGAAGTAACGGCTTATGCCGAGACTGAAAAAGGGCTACCCCTAAGGTTGGGGTAGCCCTTTTTTTATACTGGGAAGGCGCCTAGCTCCTAGGGCTCTACATTGGTTACGGTAACTGGTGCTGCTGCCGAATATAACGAATCAAACCACGAGAGGCATCCTCCACCATATCAAATACCGTCTCAAACCCATTGGCCCCACCATAATAGGGGTCTGGCACCTCACTAGTACGCCACTGATCCGAGGCAAACTCCATAAACAGCTTCAGCTTGGGGGCAGTCTGGGGAGTGGTGTAGCTCTCTAATATTGCAAAATTATCCCGATCCATTGCCAATACTAGATCAAAACGCTCAAAGTCTCGCTCTTTAGCTTTGCGTGCCTTAAGGTCACTCATATCCAACCCTCTACGCAGTGCTGTCTGTAGTGCGCGTGAGTCTGGTGGATTACCGATATGATAGGAGTGAGTACCTGCGGAATCAACTTCAATAGATTCCGTAAGTCCCTCTTCTTCAACTATCTTTCTGAATACACCGTGTGCAGTAGGGGATCTACAGATATTCCCCATGCAGACCATTAGGACGGATATTTTCTTGCTCTTTTTCATGCGTCAAAAGGATACCACAGCCTTTGCTGCAGACGAAATGTTAAGGGTTGTGATAGAATGCTCGGCCCCAGGTTAATACAGGATGAGTTATGGAGCAGATTCTAGAGATCCGTGAAGGATGCAACACACCGGAGCAGCTGATTAAAAGCCTCCCATTTTCCCGCTTTTTGAAGATGTACAAGGCTGAATTTATTGACAGTCTGGATCATCGAGATAGTAAACGGAAAAACGAAGCTATTCACCGAGTCAGCTTCATTAAGGTAGTGTGTGCGCGTGATTTCCTTGATTTGTTGGAACGTGATGAGATTGCCTCAGGCAGTGAGATGGAGCGAGCGCGTAATTTGGTCCGTTTCATCGATGGTGCCTTTCACCATTTTCGCTCCAGCAGCTATTCACGGTTGGTGCGTCTGCAAAATGATGTAGTTGCCACCGGACTGGAGACCCCAGACTCCGTAAAAGATAAGGTGACCGATAAGGCCCAAAGCCTCTCGGACCTCATCCTCAAGACCCGTAGACACCTACTGCGTAAAGTCGGTATGGAGCACGGTGTGCGCCGTAGTCATGGTCTCGATGCCTCCCCCAACGTGACCGCAGGAGAGATCTCTGGCCACTACTTCAACCTTCCTGCAGACTATGTAGGGCTCTCGCATGTACCGTTGACGATTGCTGCAGATATTCGTACCGGCGTAGATTACTCGACCCCTTCAAACAAGCGAGCAGAGCCGTTCTACGAGCTGGACTACAATCCGCTCAACTTGGAGAAATTCAATCCAGATGAGTGGGTCTCTGTACCACTACAGGTAGGCGCTTGGTTGATTGTTGCCTATCTGCACAAATCACGTGGGAGTGTAGAGATGGAGCCAGGGCTCCTCAACCTATTCCCGTTTGCCAGCGTAGATGACATCAAGAATAATCGCCGTCCCGATGGCGTCTTTATCTTCGGTGACCCCAATGCTGGCCATGATGATCTCGGTTACTACTGGGATGAGAAAAGCCAACTGCTGGTCGGCGTGGTACCTAATCGAGATGAGCTGAAATATTTTGGTTACTCCAAGAAGCCAATTTTGACGCTACATAATGTACTGGCAATTCGTAAGGGTGAGTTGCCGTTGCATTGTGGCTGTACCCGCTATATCGTTCGCTTTGATGAGGAGCAGGGCCCCTATATCACAGAGATGTTGATCAAGGCTGATGATATGGGTCGTGTTCAGATGAAGAGCGGAGACGACGGCGTTGTTCGCCCCATCTTCTATGGTACCGAAACAGGCGCCTTTGCCTGTCTCGACGGATTCAGTGAGCAAGCCAAACTGTTGATGGTAGGTCGAGAGGTGGGCTACAACAAAGATACCGGCTCAAACGCACGACAGATTGTGCCAGTAACAGAAGATATTGAAGTGATGAGTGGAGATCCTCTGGATGTGCTGCTCTATATGAATAACTTTGAACTGGTGGAGCAGGAAAATTCTGCCATTGATGCCAACATGCAGGTAGATGAGGCGGTTGAGCACTTCCGTCTGGGGCAGCGTGTTGCAGCGGGCAGTACCCATACCCACCGTGGAGCCAAAGAGAGCAGCTACTGGGCCAACCCATTCCCACTGTTGAGGGATGAGAAGAATGAAGTATTGCACCCAGAACTCTATGAACAGTTCCTAGATAATGAGTCTCGTTTCATGACCGCTGCCAAGGTGTTGGTAGAGCGTAACGAATTACGCCTTGGTGTTGCCTTCAGCCAGTTGATGGCTGGTGTATACAGTGAAAACAGTGATGATGATCTCACACGTTGCGGCTACCAAAGTCGTGATGATGTAGAGCAACTTGCACCTGCACGTCTGGCTGAAGATATCATCGACCTGATCAAAGAGATTGCTCTAGAGAAGCGTGGCAGTGGCAGCAAGCAGCGCGATGAGGTGAGTATCACCGTGGCACTGGTAGGAGACAGTCGTACTGGAAAATCAGAGACTGCTGAGAAAATGGAGGGTATTTTGGGACTTCAGCTAGTGTAGCTCTTGTCTTTGATAGCCCTCAGCATATCGTTGAGGGCTACCTCTACCCACTAAGATTATTATACTATGGCCCCCTTCCTTTTTTACTAGATCATGAATAGATAGATCAATGCGTATTACTCAAGGCATGATTGAGGTTGAGCACCCGCTTACTTTCGATATTTATACGGAAGAGGGTACGCTGTTGCTGCGCAAAGGGGTTGTTATCTACAACCAATCCCAAATCGACAACATCTATGAGCGACGCTGCTATAACACCCCTGATGGTGAAGTGGAGCTATTTGAAGAGGCTCCAAGTGAACCTACAGCCACTGAATATGTTGAAGACCTGATCTATCGACTGGATATTGCTTACAACAACTTCGTCACCAATGGCTACAACTTGGTGAACGATATCATGCGTATTGCGGTTGAGGTTGTAAAACAGCTGGAGGATGATCCAGACACCATGATCGGTATCGTCCATATTCGTTCTGACCTCAAACACTCCGTTATTCGCACCTTGCAGAATACCGTTTTTTCCGTTCTCACAGCACAGAATATGAAGTGGGAGAAAAAACGTATCATCAAACTGGCCTGTGCCTCACTCACGGCTAACTTGGGGATGTACCCACTACAGGACGACCTCGCCAAGCATGAAGGACCGTTAGAAGAGTGGCAGAAGAAGATGGTTCGTAAACACCCTTCACAGGCGGTAAAGATGCTGATTGCAATGGGGGTTAAGGATAAGGCGTGGTTACAAGCTGTGGGCTATCATCATGAACGCTTAAATGGTAGTGGCTATCCCAATGGGTTGGCAGGGGATACTATTCTTGAAGAAGCTCGGCTGCTTGCAATCGCAGACCGCTATGGCTCAGCGATCTCTCCTCGTGTTGGACGTAAGCCCCGAAATCCACAGGATATCATGCGTGTATTTCTTGATCAGGAGAAGGATCAGTATGACTCAATTCTCGCACGCCACTTTATCGCCGAGGTAGGTGTCTACCCTCCCGGTGTAACTGTAATGCTGAAGAGTGGAGAGGTTGCTGTTGTTGCCCGTCGGCGGAGCAAACGTACCTGTCCTCTCGTCTATGCCGTTTGGGACCCCTCGAATGAACCGTATAAAATGCCAAAAGAGCGTGATACAGTGTTCCCTAATTATATGATCGTTGAGCACTTCAGCCATGATGATACCCATAGGCTGAACGCAGATCTATTCTGGGGCGACGAGGAGAAGCCTAACCGGAAGGGTATGGCCCTATTTCGCACAATTGAGGAGAACTTGGGTGTTGACGCACAAGATGCTGACGAAAGTAGCGAAGTTACGCTATTCTAATTTCTGTTTGAGGAGTATAAGGATATGATCATACCCAACCGAAAAATCCTTGTTGTAGACGATGATATTCATGTGCTGGAGGCTTATCATGAGATTCTGGTCACTGCAGCAAACTCTGAAACTGATGAGTTGATGCAACTATTGACCGATGGTTTCTCTCTGGAAGAGGATGAGAGCAAACAAGCCATTGATCAATCTGCAGACAGCTTTGAGCTGGTCACAGCCAACTCAGGAAAGGAGGCGATCTCTCTATTTAAGCAGGCATTTGACGAAGGAGAGCCATTCTCTACCGTATTTCTTGATGTGCGTATGCCACCGGGGATGGATGGGGTAGAGTGTAGTGGACAGCTGCGACGTATTGATCCACGGACCAATATTGCCATCGTCTCCGCCTATGCAGACTACTCCACAGATGAGATCTATACCCACTTGGGGTATAATTTTGTCTACCTTAAAAAGCCATTTATCCCCGACGAGCTGTTTCAAGTTGCCCGCATGTTCTCCTATTACTGGGCGCGTGATATCATCCATACTGAAAAACTGGCCAAGCTAGAGCAACAGCTTAGTCAATGTAAACAACAATCTGGAGCATAATTTGTGATCACTTTTAGAAATAGGGTGCTGAATAAGGCATTGGGGTTAGCACTATCGCTTACTGCAGTGTCCACAACGGCACAGGCCGATCTAGCTCTTAATTTTGGACTATACGCCTCAGATAAAGCAACCGCAGTGGTAACACAGTTCAGACCCTTATTGAGCCAAATTGAGGTTCGAATGGAAAAAGTGCTGGGTGAGAAGGTCCGTATTCACACCCGCATCTCTCCAACCTATGACCAAGCCATCAACAAGCTAGCAAATGGTGAGGTGGACTTTGCCCGTTTTGGGCCCGCCTCCTATGTATTGGCTAAGGATAAAAACAGTGCAGTAGAGCTGATTGCCATGGAGAGTAAAAAAGGGAAGAAGATGCGTAGCGGTTATATCATCGCCCATGCAGACAGCGCAATTCAAGACATGAGCGCATTAAAAGGGGAGCGTTTCGCCTTTGGAAACGAACAGTCAACCATTGGTCGTTACTTTGCCCAACTACTGCTGGCTGAAGCCGGGGTTCATGATAAAGAGCTAAAAGGGTATAGCTACCTAGGACGACACGATAAAGTTGGAGAGGCGGTTGCCAAAGGGGACTACGCTGCAGGCGCGCTTAAGTCCAGCACCTTCAAGAAACTGGTAAAGAAAGGCAGAAAAATCCGCATTCTTAAAGAATTTAAGCTAGCAACCAAGGCTTGGGCTGCACGACAAGGGCTTTCTGCTCGGGTACAGCAGGCATTGACTCAAGTATTGCTAGAGTTTGATGACAAAAAAGCACTAAAGGTGTTGAAGAAAGATGGTTTTGTAGCTGCGGATGATGCAGCCTATAACTCTGTGCGCAAGGCGATCCACAACAGTGATGCCTTCTTTAAATAAGTAGACTTGTAGATTGCACCTTGCTCCTTGAGACTCTTTCAACCTAAAAGTTGGTCTATTGGCACCCAGACCTTTTGGTTAATGTTGGGTGTCAGTTTGGTGCTGGTCTGGATTGGGGCGACCACACTCTCTCAGCTGTTACATAGCTACCAGCAGCAGCAGATTCAGCAGGATATTGATAAACGTACGGCACTATTCTCTACCACATTGTTGGATGCCTTGGTCAGTGAAGACACCCCCATCCTTGAGACCTCACTCAGTGGCTTGGTTGAGATCCACCCAAACCTGTTAGGCGCTGAGTTCTGTAACTACCAGAATCATCCTCTGTTGCGTTGGGGAGAAAATGTACCTGAATGCCATCCCGATGCTGTTGTTAAAGGGTTGGACCAAAATTTGATTCTGACCACCTACCGTGAGGTTATTTTTGAAGGAGAGCGCTTCGGTGCGATTGCCCTGCGCTGGGATCTGGTCGAATCTTTTAAAAACTTAGAGCAACAAGTCCAACAGATTACCACCATGCTGGTTTTTGCTGTTTTACTATTGGCTCTGGTTCTCTTTATACTGGTCCATCTACTGGTAGTACGCCCAATCCGTAAAGTCGATGACTATCTGCAACAGGTTGAACACAGTGAAGAGGTAGAGAAAACCTCTGCAACATACAACTCTAAAGAGTTGATTCACCTCTGTGAAGGGGTAATGGCACTGCTTGAAAGTATGGCTGCAGAGAGAGAGTTACGTGATGAGCGTGAACAGCTGCTGGCCACTCTTGAAGATAAGGTGATTGAGCGTACTCGTGATCTAAAAAAGAGCAATGATCAACTCTCGTCCATTATGGAGAATATGGGGGATGCACTGTTTGTGGTCAATCCACAAGGGGAGATTCTGGTAAGCAACCCTGCTGCAAAAGCACTTTTTCCTGCTTATGCAGAGACTTTGGAAGGGGTCATACTCAATGCTCTCTTCCCACCAGAACTAATACCACAAGTAGATCAACTACTCTCTTCAACAGCGCTGTGCAGTGATCGCCTGCTGTTCTCCAATAGTGATATGAGCAAAGTACTATTGGAACTCTCTTTCGCTCCACTCCCCATGGAAGAGGAAGATCATAAGTTGGTATTGATTCGGGACATCACCCGTCAGCATGACTTGGAGGAGAAAGAGCAGATGATCGCCTTCCAGTCAGGGGTTGCAGAGATATCGGCCAATATGATGCATAACATTGGCAACATCCTTGCTGGGTTGAGTGGGAAAACTTTCCAGATGAGAAATGGAGAGAAGATGGTCCTCAAGGGAAGTACACTACTGCACAAGCTTTCAGAGCAGGTCGAAGAGCTCTCACCAGAGCAGTTGAAGACCGTATTACAGCGCACAGAAGATATGCTGGTAGGGGTTGTAGAGAAGGAGTGGTCCACACCGCTACAGCAGTTGGAGTTACGGCTCCAGGATATTGCTGAGATTGTTCGACAACAAGAGCACAGCAGCAAACCCCATTTTCAGCTTTCCCGTTTTCACCCACACTCTTTCTTTAAGGAGGTGGTGTCACTACTGGCCCCTCAGTTACAGAAATACAGTATATCAACCGAGATTGATGTAGCCTCCGGCCTAAATGAGGCCTATCTACCCAGAAACCAGCTGCTTCCGGTTGTAACCGCACTGGTTCAGAATGCCATTGATGCCATTCGGCTCCAGCAGCCCCAGAATGGACAAATCACAATCCGCTTCTCTACCGCTGTGCGTAATAAACAACCGGGGTTAAAGTTACTGATTGAGGATAACGGCATCGGTATTGAATCTGAGGATACCAGCCAACTGTTTGCTGCAGGGCATAGTGCAGACCAAGATAAACAGGGGCGAGGACTTCACAATAGCGGTAATTTTGTGAAGAGTTTTGGGGGGACCATAACACTGCAAAGTTATGGAGTTGGAAAAGGTGCAATTCTTGAGATTTGGCTGCCTAAATCAAGTTAAAGCCATTGCCAGTGGTAACGCCACAGATGGGCGAAAATAGAAGCAAGATGGTATATCTTTTGATAGAAATGGCCTAAGATAGCGACTCAACTCTAAGAAATTACACTTAGTGGTCAATAAGTGTTTTTAAAGAGACTTCACCTTCCTGAGTACGAGACAGCATTATGAATTTTAGAATGAGACTGCTACGCCCAACCTTCCTAGCTCTTTTGAGTCTGTTACTCATTAGCCCGCCCTCAGTGGCTGAAAATCAGCAAGTATTGACCTTCGGTGTTGTGCCACAACAGGCGGCAAAAAAGTTGGCAAAGAAATGGGGGCCACTGTTTCAGTATATCGGAGAGCGGGCTGGCGTTACCATCCGTTTCAAAACAGCTCCAAACATTCCAGAGTTTGAGCGTCGTCTGAGCAAAGGTGAGTATGACCTTGCATATATGAACCCCTACCATTACACCGTATTTGGCGATCAGCCTGGCTATCGCGCCTTTGCCAAACAGAAAAACAAAAGAATCAAAGGTATCATGGTGGCTCGTAAAGACACCACTATGGCAGACCTGAAGGCTCTTAATGGCAACAAACTGGCATTTCCCGCTCCAGCCGCATTTGCTGCGAGCATCCTGACCCGTGCCCACCTTAAAGAGATTGGTGTCGATTTTACCCCTAAGTATGTCAAATCACATGACTCTGTCTACCGCGCAGTAGCCAAAGGGCTGTTTCCCTCAGGTGGTGGTGTAGTGCGTACCTTTAATAACACAGAGCCAGAGATTCGTGATCAATTGAAGATTTTCTGGACCTCCAACACTTTTACGCCACACGCTTTTGCAGCACACCCATCGGTTGACTCTTCAACCGTTGATAAGGTCCAACAGATCTTATTGGCGATGAATAGTGACCCTCAGGCAACCTCCTTAATCAAGGCGATCAGCTTCAAAGGGTTTGAGGCGGCTCAGCACAGTGATTGGGATGACGTACGTGCACTTAAAATTGACCTGTTAGATGACCTTTAAATAGGTTCTTCCCCTAAACCCGTTACAGAGGACATTTTAACCACTCATGTCGTTTCGGCTAAAAACCATTTTTGGGGTGGCACTGATTGAGGTGACCCTGCTGGTGGTTCTGGTCTGGAACAGCATGGACCTGATGCGTCGCTCTGGCGAAGAGCAGTTAATTCAGCGTGCAGAGACCACCTCCAGACTGTTTGCCTCAATGGTAAAAGATGCAGTGCTCTCTTACGATTTGGCCACACTGGAGACCTTCGTTTCTGAGCTGATGAAGAATAAGGGGCTGGTTTATGTACGTGTTTACGATCAGGATCAGCTGCTGGCATCTGGGGGAGACTCAACACAGTTGGCTCGCCCCTTTGAGCCAGACCACTCTCTTGGCTCTGCCACGGATGCCGTGTTTGATATCGATGCCGATATTATCGAGTCAGAACAGCTCTATGGCAGAGTCGAAGTTGGGCTGAACACCAAACAGCTGGAGCAGAAGCTGGAGGCAGCCACTTGGAAGGCCAGTAGCTTGGCAATGGTTGAGATTGTGCTCTCCGCACTCTTCTCCTTTCTTTTAGGCTCTTGGTTGGTGCGACAACTAGAGCTGCTGCGTCATGCCTCCAGTGAAATTGCGAATGGTCAGCTGGGGATGCAGATCCCAGTCAAAGGCAGTGACGAGATCGCTGAAACAGCACAACACTTCAATCAAATGTCTCTGGCCCTGCAGCACTCAACCGATGAACTCAATCGACTCAACGCCTCACTGGAAGGACAGGTTATAAAGCGTACCCAGCAGCTGAAATATGCCAATGAATCCCTACAGAGTATCTTGCAATCGATGTCAGAGATTCTATTGGTAGTGGATGAGAGGGGGGATATTCAGATGACCAACCCAGCCAGTAGTCGCCTGCTGGGGTATGATGAGGAGCTGTTACTACACCAGAATATCGACATGCTGATCAATGAAGAGCATGATCAACAGCGACTGAATCAGCTTATCGAGCAGCAAATTCAGACTGGAGAGGAGTTCTTACTGCTTACCAAAACAGGGGAGCGCCTACCGGTACTGATGATGGCCTCTCGTATTCAGGATAACAATCAACAGGGCAGCTTTACCGTCATCACTGCACAAGATCTGCGCGAGTTGAAGCGGGCGGAAGAGGGGGAACGCTTCCTCTCCTTCCAGGAGGGGCTGAATGAGATGAGTGCAAATGTATTGCACAATATTGGAAACAATCTCACCGGTATTCGTGGTGGAGTGTTAAAAATTGAGCAGCAGAGTGGGCATTTGAAAAAGATCTCTGCCCTGCTTGGCAGATTTTCCAGTGATGTGATGCAAGAGATTGAAGAGATTCGCCAGGGAGAGCATGCCTCAGTCATTGGACCCGCTTTGCAGAAAGTCCCATTGGTTCTTGAGAAAAGTGGTCACTCCATTGATACAATTATCAGCAGTGAAGTCAATGTAGCCATTGGTGATATCAATAATTTGGCTGGGCATATTCAGTCGGTAATCCGGGCAACGCCTCTGACAGCAGGGGATAGTAAGCGTAGTAAAGACTTTGAACTGGATAACCTGCTAAAAGATGTAGAGACCCTGCTGGGGCAAGCGTTACAAGAGAAAAATATTGAAGTAGAGCATCAGATATCACACAGTGTAGGCCATTTAATGCTCTCTCGAAATTTGCTATTACAGGCCATCGACCACTTGATGAGCAACAGTATTGATGCACTGAAGGCCGGACAGCAGGGGAAGATTGTAATCAGAGCCGACCAAGAGCAGCGTAAAACGGATGAAAATTGGCTTATTATCCAAGTCATCGATAATGGAACGGGGATTGATAAAGAGACTCTTCCCAAGGTGGCCAAATCCGGTTTTACCACTAAAGAGAAAGGGGGAGGTAATGGGCTGCATGCCGTAGGCAACTATATCAACGCAATCCATGGCGAGTTTGATGTTAAAAACCGCAGCGATGGCTCAGGGGTGGTGGTTACCCTTGCTATCCCGCTGAAATAGCACGTATCACCTTAATCACCCCCTGTGTGAGGCGACTTACCCCCTCTGGGTCAAGAATATAGGGGGGCATCAGATAGATCAGCCTCCCAAACGGGCGTACCCAGACCCCCTGATCCACCAACAGGGGTTGTATCTGTGCCAGATCAACCGGCTGTTTCATCTCAACCACACCAATCGCACCCAATATGCGCACTTCAGCCACCGACTCCAGCTCGATACACGAAGCCAGCCCACAACGTAACCCATCCTCAATCTGCTGAATTCGGCTCTCCCAAGGGGTATTGAGCAACAGACCAATACTGGCATTGGCGGCACTACAGGCGAGTGGGTTACCCATAAACGTAGGGCCATGCATCAATGCACCGCTCTGGTAGCTGGATATAGTGTCGGCGACCTCACTGGTGGTCAGCGTGGCGGCCAGACTCATCGTACCCCCAGTGAGTGCTTTACCGATGCAGAGAATATCGGGTACAACATTGGCATGATCACATCCAAACAATTTTCCAGTGCGCCCGAATCCGGTCGCAATCTCATCAGCGATCAATAGCACCTCATATTCACTACAGAGCGCTCGTGCCTGCTTGAGATACTCAGGATGGTAGAAATACATCCCCCCAGCTCCCTGTACAATCGGTTCTAAAATCAGTGCAGCCAACTGTTGATGGTGCTGCTCCAACTGTTGTCGCAAAGGTTCGATAGCCTGTTGATCCCACTCAGCAGCAAAGGCCACAGCGGGGCGATCAATAAAATGGTGGGGTGTCAGCTGTTTCCCAAACAGGGTATGCATACCGTTCTCTGGGTCAGCCAGTGCCATAGTGGCAAAGGTGTCACCATGATAACCACCACGTAGTACAGCGATCTCGCACTTATCGGTTTTTCCGCATGCAATCCAGTATTGCAGGGCCATCTTTAGCGCAACCTCAACCGAGATCGAGCCTGAGTCTGCTAGGAAGATATGTTGTAGTGGTTCTGGGGTAAGCTGTAGCAGCCGTTGAGCCAACTCAACCGCAGGGCGATGAGTCAACCCACCAAACATCACATGAGAAAAGTCAGACAGTTGCTGCTGTAACGCAGCATTGATTTCGGGGACATTGTAGCCATGAATCGCTGACCACCAAGAGGACATACCATCGATCAGTTGCCGACCATCCTCCAGTGTCAATATCGCCCCTTCAGCACTGCGCACTGGATAGACGGCTAGTGGGTGAGTCATTGATGTGTAGGGGTGCCAGAGATGGTCTCGATCAATCTGTAACAGGGTATCCGTAGAAAGCGTCATCGGGTTATGATACCGACATATACAAGAGTGGATAGAATATATGATTAAGGAAATTGAACTAACTGTCGGTCGCCGTGGGCTGCATGAGATCACCTCTGAAATTCAGCAGTTGGTGCAGGAGAGTGGACTCAAAGAGGGGCTGTGCACACTATTTATTCGCCACACCTCGGCCAGCCTGCTGATTCAAGAGAATGCTGACCCCTCTTGTCAGCGTGATCTGGAAGAGTGGATGGAGCGTCTGGTACCCCGTGGTGACCCTCTCTATACCCATATTGATGAGGGATTGGATGATATGCCGGGACATATCAAATCAATGCTGACACAGAGTTCACTCTCCGTCCCCGTGGTAGATGGCCGCTTGCCGTTGGGGACTTGGCAGGGGATCTTCCTCTGGGAGCATCGTGAACGTAACCACACCCGCAAATTAATGATCCACTTGGGAGCGTAATACGATGAGTCCACTACAGCAAGATCGTGTTGATGCAACCATCTCCCCTGATGGTACCCTAGGAGTACTCTCTCAGCATGAGGTGCAGAATATTTTGGGGAGCAGTGAAGAACAGGGTGAGCTCCACGAACTGTTCCGGCGCTGTGCGCTGGCTGTACTCAATACCGGTACCGATGTGGATGACTCTAGAGCCGTACTGGAGCACTATCATGATTTTGATATCATCCCACAACAGCGGGACTGGGGTATTCAATTTGGACTCCAGAATGCTCCAGCAGATGCCTTTGTCGATGGAGAGTTGATTCACGGTATTCGTGAACACCTATTTGCCGTGGTGCGTGATATCCACTCGGCTCATGAGACACGCCACTCCACCTACTTTGACCATGCCGAAGGGGAGAGCAGTGGGATCACCAATGCAGTATTCCATATCCTGCGGCGAGCCACCATCTTTGACCGTCATGACCACTCAGGGCTGGTCGTCTGCTGGGGAGGGCACTCCATTGGTCGTGAGGAGTACAGCTATACTAAAGAGGTAGGCTATCAGCTGGGGCTGCGTAACCTGAATATCTGTACCGGTTGTGGTCCCGGTGCGATGAAGGGGCCGATGAAGGGCGCCACCTTTGGTCATGCCAAGCAGCGTAATCGTGAAGGGCGCTATATTGGCCTTACCGAACCGGGCATCATTGCAGCTGAGCCACCCAACCCCATTGTAAGTAATCTGGTGGTTTTACCAGATATCGAGAAGCGACTGGAGGCCTTTGTACGCACCGGACACGCCTTCATCCTCTTTCCAGGAGGTCCGGGTAGCGCAGAGGAGCTACTCTATCTGCTGGGTATCTTGCTGCACCCAGAGAACCGAGATATCCCCTTTCCTCTGATTCTAACTGGACCGGAATCCAGTCACGACTATTTCGAACGACTCAACACCTTTGTCGGTAAGACGTTGGGATATGAGGCCCAACAGCGCTACAAAATTATTCTCAATGATCCGATTGCCGTAGCTCGTACGGTAACACGTGGTGTACAAGAGGTGAGTGAGTACCGTAAACAGAGTGGCGATGCCTACTTCTTCAACTGGCAGCTCCATATCGACCTGCTGTTTCAACACCCATTCCATGTAACTCATGAGTCGATGGCTGCACTCAATCTACACAAAGATCAGGATCACCACCTACTGGCGGCTAATTTGCGCAAGGCATTCTCTGGTATCGTCGCAGGTAACGTGCGCGAAGAGGGGATCTGCTCAGTGGAGAAACATGGCCCATACCAACTCAGTGGGGATGCGGATTTGATGGCCCCTCTAGGCGAGCTACTACAGGAGTTTGTCGATCAACACCGTATGAAGTTGCCCACACACACCTACACCCCCTGTTATGAGATCGTAAAATGATCAGTAACTGCTACGCCTCAGTCACCTCTTTTTCCGCTACCGGCAGTACGGGGTGGAGTTCATCCAAAACTTGGGTGAGGAAATTGTCAATCTTCTCCATCAACTCATCACCAAACAGATCACTGCGGGGGTCTCGTTCAATCGCCTGCTCCATCAGCCCACCCACAAAATCATAGGGCATCAAGATTCGATCTAGGTGCTCATTCACCTCATCCATCATCGCCTGCATATCATGCACAAAGCTGGAAAGCCCTAATAAATTGGTCGGTTTATCACCACTGGAGGGTGGCGAGGCTGGAGCCATCTGACTCACCTCTTTGTAGGCCTCTGCCATGGAGTAGGTCACACTGCGTTGCATGGTCAGTGACATCTGTGTGAATTCACTGGCATCCAGCTCAAATTGGCTGAGGTCTGAAACGGCTCCGGCAAGATCTCCACTAAAGAACTGGTTGGCCGCCCCCGATACTTGCTCCATCAGCTTGTCGAGAGCCTCTAACTCACCCTCATCTAGCTCCCCCTCTACCTGGTACTGGATAGCATAGCCTTGGTACTGCTGTAGGGATGCATACTGACTATACTGTTGTCCCTGCCCATTCTGAGAATAGGTTTTTCCACTCTCTGCGCTGACCTGCCACTCACTGTGCATCTGCAGGGTGATCTCATCACCATCTTGGGTAACAATCTTAAGCGAAGTGCTACCCGACTGCTGCATCTGAAAGGCTTGGGTATGCTCAGCATGGAGCACCTGCTTTTGCTGTACAGCTGAAGAAGAATAAGCCGTTAACGGGAGTGGGTTTTTTGCACCCTTATGACTCTCTGAATCCAGATCATTAAGAACATTATGCAGAAAAGGGCTCGCCTTCTTCAGGGAGTCTGGTGAGGTAGGTACCAACGATGGAATGCTGTTCATTACGTGCGCCTCATTAAAGGAAGTCTTGTCTATAGTTATCGGCACAAGAGGATGAAATCTTTAGCCCATTTACAATGCTATAATCTGTAGCTATGAAATTGAGCACATCGGTCAAACAGTGAAACCATGAGCAGTTATAGCTCTTTTAAAGTCTTGGTTGTTGATGACTCACCAACAATGCGTGCTGTCTGCGAGCAGCTCCTGAAACAGCAGGGGTTTGATGTAAGCACCACCGACACAGGGGAGTCTGGATATAGCACGTTAGAGCAGGCGCTAGAGCAACACACCCCCTATGATGGCCTTTTATTGGATTGGGTGTTACCGGATATGTCAGGTGCAGATCTGCTGAAAAAAGTCGGCTCAGAGAGACGTTTTGATGCACTTTCTGTAATGATCTTTACCGAACGCCCCGATGAGAAAGCGTATCAACTTGCCAGTGAGCGCCCCAATAATGACATTCAACATAAAGAGGATTTAACCCTTCTCCCGTATCGGATGCAGAAATTTCTCAAGACCTACAGCGGCAATAGCGCAGTAGGGAACTGGGTTGCCCGCCAGCAGCAGTACAGCCAGGAAAAACTGGGGGGGGAGATTCTATTTGTAGATGATTCACCCACGGTATGTGCAAAATATGGAGAGATGCTGCGTACCAACGGTTACGAAGTCACCGTTGCCCACTCCATGTCGGCAGCGCTAGAGATCTCAAAGAGCCAATACTTTAAGTTGGCCATTGTAGATCACTATATGCCGAACGGTAATGGCGATGAGCTCTGTCGCGCACTACTATCGAACCCACTGACCTCTGATATTACCGTCGTCATGCACTCACAGAGTAGAGACGTGCTCGAACAAGCGCTTGATGCCGGAGCCATTGACCTGCTCTGGAAGGATGACCCTGCAAATATTTTCCTGATGCGAGTCTCTTCAATTATTCGAAACCTACAGGTCAGGCATCAAGCTCAAGAGCTCAATATACTGTTGGCAGCAACCCAGACATTGGGGGTGGGTATGATGATAAAGAGGGCAGGAGACCAATTTAAGCCATTCAATGAGACCATTGAGCGGTTCTCTGATGAGTGCGGGGGGCTAGAGCCTTTTTTAGTAAATAATGATACCTTGACTCACCACAGAATCACGGACCTCTCTGGAAAAGATCGTGCCTTCAACTTCTTTGCAGTCAAGGGAAATGAGAGTGAAGAGGTGCTGCTAATCCAAGAAGTTACTGCTATGGCAAATGCTCTGGAACAAGCAGAGGCAGCCAGCAAAGCAAAAGATGACTTCCTAGCCTCAATGAGTCATGAACTACGTACACCGCTGACAGCCATTATCGGTAACAGTGGAATTCTTGCACAAACCCCTTTAAATGATGATCAAAACCAACTGTTGCGTGCCGTTGAAGTTTCAGGAAAGGGGCTACTTTCGCTAATTAATGACATTCTCGACCGCTCAAAAATTGAGGCCGGTCGATTTGAAGTCGATCAAGCGCCCTACAGCATCCGAGCGATGATAGATGATGTACAGCATATATTTTCTACTCATGCCCTAGATTCGGGGCTCGACTTTTCTGTAGAGCTAAAAACCCTGCCCACCTATCAACCGATGGGAGATGGGAGAAGGGTCTCCCAGATTCTGATCAACCTGTTAGGAAATGCTGTTAAGTTCACCTCAGAGGGGTATGTTCGAATGGAGGTGTGGAGTGATGATGACACCTTACACTTTTCAGTTACAGACAGTGGCATCGGTATGTCTCAAGATGTACTAGATCGGCTCTTTAAACCCTTTGAGCAGGCAGACTCCTCAATCTCTCGGCGCTTTGGTGGAACAGGCTTAGGATTGCACATCTCTTGGTCACTGTGTGAGTTGATGGAAGGCACCATTGAGGTTGAGAGTGATGTCGACAGTGGCTCAAAATTTGAGCTGATTCTTCCCTATCACCCCAGTAATCTCGTAGAGATGAGCGAAGGTGATATTGATGCAAAGAAGCTACCTTATCTGGTGAAAAAATTTAGTGGAAATGTACTCATTGCAGAAGACAGTGCAGCCCTTCAGATACTGGAACGTAGAATGGTTGAGACAGTAGGTTGCACTGTAACCATCGCCAACAATGGCAGTGAAGCGGTAGAGCTGGCCGCTTATAACTCTTTTGATTTAATCCTGATGGATATGCAGATGCCCGTAATGGATGGGATTGAGGCCACCGCTACCCTACGTCAACTGGATATTCAGACCCCTATTGTTGCACTGACCGCCAACGTAATGCCTCAGCACCGAGACCAGTTTAAAAAGGCCGGTTGTAATCACTTTGTTGACAAGCCTATTGATATGGCTGCGCTGCAGCAGGTCTTCGAAAACTACCTGACTCCTGCTTCAAAAGAGGAAGAGGCAACAACAGTTGCCCCAGCTTTAGCTAATCATTCAGAAGTTATTGATGATGAGCTAATTGATATATTTGTCACCTACACCAAGACTCAGTTGGATGAACTGAAGCAAGCCTATGCAACACTCTCTTGGGAGGAGATACGCGGCATAGCACATACAGTGAAGGGCAACGGCACCTCTTTTGGGCACCCAGAATTGACAGAGCAGGGCGCAAAAGTTTGTGACCTGATCTATCAACAGGCATGGACCCAGTTACCAGATCAGATGGAGCTGTTGATCTCCTTCATGGAGCAGGCGATCACCCATCCATAGTCTTGGTTATATGCTATCCCTAACAGAGGGGGGGATTATCACTGTGCGACCAGAGCTGTCCCTATTCATCTTTCGTCCCCAATCCCCAGATAGAAACAGATAAAAAAGAGAAAGCCTTGGTCGTATAATGAATTGCAACCAAACAGCTCATCACCCACTGGGTGCAACCAAGACTCTCTCTGATGAATATTCTACCCTACAAACTCACCACCACAAATGACCAATTGACCTCCCGTACGGGATTGCTAACGATAGCCCAGCTGATGCAATCAATGCAGCTTGGAGAGCATATCGACCAGCAGTTCCCACTGCCGGGAAGTAATCGTGGTTTCAAACCATCGGTGTTCATCGAGACACTGATTCTGATGCAGCATGAGGGGAGCTTTCACCTAGATGATGTGCGTAATCTCCATGAAGAGGAGGCACTAATGTCAGTGCTGGGTCTGAAACGGCTTCCAAAAGCGAGTGCACTGGGGGAGTGGTTGCGTCGCATGGGTAATG
>Ga0209576_1000129_pt1 | contig 68404 bp, 40 predicted proteins | sample SaaInlV_DNA_135m_FD_184686 | JGI IMG/M metagenome (GOLD analysis project Ga0209576, IMG submission 184686) | Marine microbial communities from expanding oxygen minimum zones in the Saanich Inlet - SI075_LV_DNA_135m (SPAdes) (version 2) | ecosystem: Environmental > Aquatic > Marine > Unclassified... | reverse complement strand
TTTCATTGCTCTACCATAAGAACCATCTTTATATCCCTTTAGAGATACAGCAATTTCTTTATGAGTCATCTCTGAAACAGGTAATGACTTACCTAATGCCTTTTTATTCCAATCCATACCATGACAGCCTGTACATGCTTTACCATTAACTGCTCCTGCCATCAATGTTCCAGTTAAACCTACAGTTACAATTGTTAAAATAATTTTTTTCATTTTTCTTTCCTTTTTTTGATTTACAATCATAATTATAATTGTTTATTTCTTAATTTAACCTTAACTTTTTATTATTTTAATAATTACTTTTTATTATTTTGTTTATTCTTTCTTTTTTCATTTTTTTCTTTTTGATGTTCTATTTTCTCTTTTATTGTCATTTGTTCTATTATATTTTTTTCGCTTTTAAATTTTCTAAATCTTTCCCGAATAATCTTTTAATATCTTTTGGGTTATATCCTATTTTATATAACTCCTCTTCTATTTCTTTGTATATTTCTATTGAAAATTTTGTCTCGAAATAATATAAATCAGAATATACATCTGAACCTGCTTTTATTAATATTTCATTTGAACTTATTTTAGTCGTTAAATTCACTTTCTCTTTAAGTTTACTTATTATTTTTCCAACCATTTTATAATTTTTTTCTTTTTGATTTTCTATTTTCTCTTTTATTGTCATTTGTTCTATTATCTTTTTTTCTAACTCATTTTTGTTTTTAACTTTTTCTTCTATTAACATTTTTATTAGATTTTCGTTTATTTCGATTTTTCCAATTATACCTAAATCTATCTCTTTTTTCATTTGGTTGTTTTCCTAAACTTGTTATTTATTATATTAAAAAACTATCAAAAAATATCTGTTTTAAATTATTTTATCTATATTTAAGTGTTATTCATGTATAATTAACAACAATTACACATTGTAATTGAATACAATAAAAATCCGAAAGAATTAGTAGTCCCACATACCAAACATAAAGGTTATTAAAAATTATGAAAACATTCCCAATTACTTTATTAGGTTTAGATAAAGTTAGAATTTTATTTAAAGAATTCCAAAATGAAAAGAAATATTGGACTAAAGAAAAAAGAATTGCTGCTGAATTAGGTGACCGTTCTGAAAATGCAGAATATATTTCTGCTAAAGAAAATATTAGAAGAATAGATAAATTACTTTTTAGGTATGATAAAATTCTTAAAACTTCTTCCATTATTCCAGAGTTATTTTTATTTAACAAGATATGTTTTGGTAACATTGTTTTAGTTAAAAATATTGAAACTAATGAATTTTTATTAGTTAGAATTGTTGGAACCAATGAATTAGATATACAAACTCTTAAAAATAAAGATATTCTTAATAGATTAAATAAAATATTTTATTCTGATGAATATGAATATCTAAAAGAAGATAAAAATAGTGATATTACTAATTATTTAATTTTATCAAAAATGCTGAATATATCTTCAATCTCACCTTTAGGTAAATCACTTTTAATATTAAACCTAGATGAAGAATCTGAAGTCTCAGTTAATAATATTGATTATGATGTTATTAGTTGGTTTTAACTTTTATTCTTCTTTGTTAAAATAAAAATGAAGATTATAACAGTTTAGAAGATTATAGATAAAAAATTAGTTTTACTTAGTAACATTGAGTAAAATATAAATAATGAAATAGTTTATAATCTTTTAAAATAAATACATTTTTTTTAAACTTCTATTAAGTTTTTTTAATATATAATATTAATCAAAACAAAAGGAATTTAATATGCAAAAAACACAATTAATTGATTTAATAAAAGAGTTAAAGGAAAAACTTTTTTTATATTTATTTAACTTAGAAGAATGGAAAATATTTATGAAAAGAACTTTTTCACTTCTTATTTTCAGTATTCTTCTTTTTACTTTTTGGATGTTTCCTACAAGTTTATTTGTAGCGCCATTTTATTCAACAACAAAAGATAAAGTTGAAAATATTAAAACATTTGAGCTAGAAGGAAAAACAACAGCATTTTCGGTTAAAGATGGTATTCAAGATTTACTTGATGAAGGTCTTGTAACTAACTTCACTGGTGTTAAAACTTGGATTGATAATAGATACAATCAACAAGTTGGTTCTATTGAAATGTATAGAATTGCAATCAATACATTAGAAAATAATTTAGGTAGAAATAGAGGTACAGGTGGCGCTAATTCAAATTTAGTTAAAGCAAGAGCTGATATCTATGCTGATTATGATTTACCCATTTTCACTTCATACACAACTAGACTAAATCAAACTGTTTCACATATTGATGATTATATCATACAATTAGAACAAGACAAAGACCTAAAATCTTCACAAAAAGAAGCCGTATTTATTATTAATTCTGACAATTTAGCTGAAGTATTTGATAAATTAAAACAACAATTACAAACTAACCTAAAACTTAAAACAACATTTTTTACTGAAGATGATAAATTTTATAAATTAAAAGGTAATTTAATTGCCATTTCAAATTTCTTAAAAGGTATTGATTATGATTTTAAAAATAAAATGATTGATAAAACCTCTTATGAAGAAAATTTTGTCCCATTACTGGAAGCAGTTGATAATGCCATTGGTCAAAACCATATAATTATATTGGAAACTATGGGTCATGTTTCTAAACTTGAAAAAGAAGCCAATGTTATTTCACAAAAAATGGCTGAACTAAGAGATAAACTAAGAAATGGTTAAACATCTCTTTTAATTATGTTTAAACATTACAGAATAAATAAAAAAAAACATATAATAAAAAGAAAAAAGGGAACAAGTGCATAAAATATATTTAGTTGGTGGAGCTGTAAGGGATAAATTATTAAATTTAGAAGTTAATGATTTGGATTATATTGTAGAAACACAAAAAGGGTTTACAGTAGAAGAAACAATAAAAGAATTCATAAAACAAGGATATACGCAAGTTGGAAAAGATTTCCCTGTATTTTTACACCCAGAAACAAAAGATGAATACGCATTAGCAAGAACAGAAAGAAAGGTGGGCATAGGATATAGTGGATTTGAAACTATAGTTGAAAATGTAAGTATAGAAGAAGATTTATTAAGAAGAGATTTAACTATTAATAGTATTGCATATGATTCAGAAAATGATATATATATAGAACCAAAAGGCGTAGAAGCATTAAAAGATATAGAAAAACAAATAATCAGACCAACAAGTGAAGCATTTGTTGAAGATCCATTAAGAATATTAAGATTGGGAAGATTTAGTGCGAAATTACCAAATTTTTTAGTTGCATACGAAGATATAGAAAAAATACTAACTAAAGAAATCAAAAAAGAATTATTAACAATATCAAAAGAAAGAATATTTTTAGAATTAAAAAAAGTTTTAAAAGAAAATCAACCATCAAGGTTTTTTTATGTATTAAAAAAATTAGAAGTATTAGAATATGTTTTTCCAGATATACATAAAATGATAGGGAAAAAACAACCATTGAAACATCATTCAGAAGGAGATGTATTTGAACATACAATGATGGTGTTAGATGAAGTTAGTAAATTAACTGAAGACCCAAAAATTAGATTCGGAGCATTGTTTCATGATATAGGAAAACCATATAGTTATGAAAAAAAGAAAAAAGAATTAAGAGAAAAATCATTAACATTAGAGGAAGAAAGGAAAAAATTAGAAAAAGAAAAATATCATGGACATTCAGATTTAGATTTAGTTAAAGAAATTATGTCAGATTATGTAGAAAATGGAAAATATACAAAAGAATATGTAAATTTTGCAGTAAAAAGTGCTACTATTCACCATTATTTACACGATATAGAAAAATTAAGTCCAAAAAAATTAACTAAAATGTTTTTAAGTAATGAATTTTTTAGTAGTAGGGAAGAATTGGAAGAATTAATAATAGTAGTAAAAGCAGATAGTAATGGTAGAATATTTACAAAATCAGAACCTGAACAACCATTAACTAAATTAGAAAAAAAAATAATAAGAAAATCAGAAGCAACAACAATAAATGGAATAGAATATAAAGTTGGTTCAAAAGGTGAAGAAATAGATTATAATCTAATAATAAGATTATATGATTATATAGAGAAAAATAAAGAAAAATATCAAATAAATAAAAAATTAATAGAAACATTTAAAGACGAAAATGGAAAAATTGATGTAGAAAAAAAAGAAAACTATATATATAATGAATTATTAAAAGTAATTAAAACTTTTAATAAAGAAGAACAAAAAATAGCAATAAGTAGAAAAACAAATACAAGATAAAATTTTTTGTTTAAAGGAACCTTTTCATTTTATATTTCCTAAATGTTCTAAAACAATACTGCTAACATTGTTCTTTTGAACAAAATCTATAATTCAATTACTATTGGTAGTGTTTCTCTTTCCATTTTATTCTCCCATTATTCTATCATAAACTACTAAATTAGGAAAATATCTATGGTGATTACTAATTGGATTATGACTTGTTGCTGCTAAATATTTATTACTATCAAACTCACAAATACATCTTACTGCAAAACCAACTCCTGCTGATCTTGATATACCTGCTTCACAATTAATTACAAATTGTTTTTCTTTATTACTTTCAATAAAATGTTTTATTTTTTTTCCCATTTCTTTATCTAATGGTTCTTTTCCTTGTCCATCTGCTTCTTCTATATCCCAAAATTGAATATTTAATGTCTCATCAAATTGTTTTCTAACATTTTCAGTTAAATAATCACTTCCAGGTTCTGTAATAGATATCAAAACTGTATTTTTTATTTCATTCAAATCTTTAAAACCTGTTTTACCATATTTTTCTACTTCTTCTCTACTTAATATAGCTTTAATTGAATCAGTTTTAACAGTAAAAACTTCTTGATTATTTAATCTCATTGCTTCTAATTCATCTATAATTGAAACAATTTTTACTTGTTCTATTTCTCTATAATGTTCTATATCTTCATTTTTACTTAAATTTTTAAAAGATAATTCTATTTCATTTATTTGTGTTATTTGTATTTCTAAAATATTTTCAGTTATTAAATCTTTTATAAAATACTTTGCTCCTAAAATAAATTCTTTTTTCATTAATTTAAGCTTTCTCTATTATTAATTCTATCAAAAATCAATTGTTCTACTTCTTCTTCTGTCACTTCTCGACCTAATATTTTTTCTACTTCAATCCATTCTTCCCATATTTTATTTGATTTTTCTTTTGCTTCTTCATGATTTAATTCACCATCTTCATATAACACTTCTGGTTCTAATTGTAATCTTAATTTTACAAATCTTTTTTTTATTTCTTCTGTCACTTTTAACCCTTTTTATTTTATATAATATTATATAAAAATAAACTTTAAACTTATATTAATCTATAACTACATTGTATAAAAAAAACACTTGGAAGTAAAAAAACTAATAGGTTGTTTATGAAGTTTCCATTTGAAATATTTGCTTCATTGATAAAGTTCTTATAGATTATAATATTCTTTTTTTTAATCTACTTTTAAGTATTTTTAATATATAATTATATTATATTTAAACAAGGAATTACTTATGAATTTAACCTTTGAACAAAAAATTATTGCTGCTGAAAATGTTATACATAAAGCATATGAAAAAGAAAATGGTAATTTATTTATTAGTTTTTCTGGTGGTAAAGATAGTACTATCCTTAGACACATAGCTTTAAAACTTTATCCTAATTTAAAAGTTGTTTTTTCAAATACCACTAATGAATTAGCAGAAGTTTTAAAATATATAAAAACCTTCCCAAATATAATAACTGTTACTCCTAACCTTAATTTTAAAGAAGTAGTTCAAAAACATGGATTTCCTTTGGTATCCAAAGAAGTAAGTCAAAAAGTTAATGACTTAAAACGTACTAATGGAAAAATCACTAGACTTACTAGATTTCAAGGAAGTAAAAAAGGACATGGTAAACTATCAACTAAATGGAAATTTTTAGCAGAGATGCCCTTTGACATTACACATAAGTGTTGTCAAATATTAAAAAAAGACCCATTAGACAAATGGTCAAAACAACATAACTTAAAACCCCTTATTGCTTTAATGAGTGGTGAAAGTAGATTAAGACAACAATTATCATTATATGGTAGTGATGATGATAAAAAAATTTATCCTTTTTTAAAGACTGGTTGGTCTGATAATGATATTTGGGAGTATGCTACTTTACATAATATTAGATTTGCAGAATGTTATTATGATAGAACTATTAATGATGTTTTTATTGCTAAAAGGGAAAGAACTGGTTGTGAATATTGTGCTTTTGGTATTACACTAGAAGAAAATGATAGATTTGAAAGAAGTAAACTTACTGCCCCTAAAAGATATAAAAAAATGATGAATCTTGAAAATAATGGAGTAAAATTTTCAACTGCCATTAACCTTGTTAAAAATAAAGTTAATAGAGATGATTTTCTTGATTTACATGGATTTAAACCATTAAAAGGTAAAATTAATTATCCTAATATTGATAGTTTTCATCTTATTAGTACTACTAAACCAAAATGTTGTCCACATTGTGAATCAAAAGATTTTAAAGATGAAGGAATTTTTCAATATCAATATTTAGATTTACCATCTAAAAATGGAAATAAAAGAGAACTATTTGTTGACAAAAAATCTTTTCAATGTAATGAATGTAAACTTCCATTTGATAATGATATTCATTTATTTAATAATAGACTTATGATTACTAAAAGATTAGAAGAATATATACTGAATAATTTAGATAAAAAATCTAGTCAAGACTTAATAACTTACACTGGACTTGACTTAGATTCTTTATTTGATATTGCTGAGGAGTTGTTAAAAGAAAGAAGAAAAATAAGTTAGTTTCTATCTTCTCTATAAGCTTGTAAGTCAACCATATCATAAATGGAAATTGTTTCTTTTTTCTTTTTTTAACTATGGTAAAATTATTTTAACCTTCCTTACACCATTTATCTGCAACACATGAAGCAGCAAAAGATTCTTCAGAAGGTTTTGCTTTTGGATTTAAACCACAAACACCTTTAATATAACCCACTGATGCACTAAATGCTATTGAAGAACCATGTTTTTCATCTTTATTGATATCTAAATGTAACTCTTTATGTCTTTCACCAATTACATTTGCTAATTCTAAATATATTTCTGCACTTTTATATGTTTCATTCATCATTCTATTAAATGGTTTACTAGCTTTGTAATCTATATCTTTTTCATATGATATAGAACCAAAAATTTTACATCCTTTTGAATTTTCTTGATGAATTACAACAACAGTTGCATATCTAACTCTTTTTTTCTTTAATTTTGTACTGTCTGTACCTATGTATATTTTTGTTTTTTTTGAAGTTTTATTTATGTAGTTTTTTATTTCTTTTATTTCTATTTTTGAAAACATTTTATCACCTTATATGTTTCAAATAGAAGCCATATAAGGTGACTTCTATTATAATTTTTGTTTTACAAGTTTACTTGCTAAAGCCATATCCAATTGTGAACCATAATTTGTTTTTAATTCTTTCATTACCAGTCCCATATTTGGATTCTCCATTTCAACTATAATTGCTTCAATTGCAGTTGAAGTTTCATTTTCTGTCATCATTTGTGGAAGAAAATTATCATAAATAGAAATTTCTTTTTCTAATTCTTTTTTCTTTTCTTCATCTGATACAACTTTCATTGTTTCTACAACATTTTTCTTAAATTTCTTTATAACACCAATAGATTCTTGTTCTGTTGTTTCTCTATTACCATTATTTTTACCTATAGTAGTTATTTCTGAAATTAGTGCTGTTAAAACACTTGCTGTAAATTTATCTTTACCTTTTCTTGCTTTTAGTTGTTCTTTTTTGATTCTATTTATCATAATTTCCCTTTTTTAAAATTTTCCTTATTTTAGTTAAAACATTATTAAAAAAAGATTAAAAATCTTAAATTTCTTTTGGCAGGTGTAGTAGGACTTGAACCCACAACCTGAGGATTTGGAATCCCCTGCTCTACCTTTAGAGCTATACACCTATGTTTTCTATTTTAATCATTTTTTAATATTTGGTGCCCTTAGTAGGAGTCGAACCTACACACCCGAAGATACCAGAACCTAAACCTGACGTGTCTACCAATTTCACCATAAGGGCATTTGTTTTTGGAGTCAATGACAGGATTTGAACCTGCAATCTAGTGATTTGCAATCACTTGCTTTACCAATTTAGCCACATTGACATTTGTTTTTTTAAAGATTGAGATTACATCTTTTATTAGTAAACTTTAATGACATTATCCTACCCTATCCCTAGAATGGTTCTTCATTTATCCACTTTCATTATCCATTACTGAATCAATAAAAGTATTTACTATGACTGCTTATTTTTTTTACAGGTCTAGCGGTTGACCTCTAATATATAACTACTCAATATTCCACGACTTCTTTACCATGCATGGTAATTAATAAAGGGCTACCTTTAAAGATGTGTTTCCTATTAAATCTTATCCACCTTGGGAGTTTCAAAGACTCTAACTTCACATAATGTGGTTAGAATTAAGCCACTTTCATTATATATGAGATAGAACTTTCCATTTGTTACAAACACAAGAATTGAACCTGCGACCGTTTCTTTAAAATAGAAATACTCTACCATCTGAGCTAATTTGTTTTGATGAAAATGCGTCTACCCAGAGGCTTCATAATCTTTTGAACTACAAAATACCCCACACTTCCTGTTTCCGTATTTCTACTTCCACAATATTTTAAGTCAATTGTCTTATGAACAATCAACTCTTATATTGTATATTAGCCCTTACTTTTACATTCAAACCAATACACTACTGTTCTAAATTCTCAATTCATTATTTTGGTTTAAGGGAATCTATCCAGTCACCACAACCTTTAATACTTCTCCACAGGTTTGCCTTGAAGTATTGAAATGATTAATTTCACCCTTAAATAATTTCATTAATAAAACATATTTCAATATCTTTTATGCAATCAACATAATTATTAGTCAGCTTGTTTAAATTGACTGTAATAAATTACAGCGATAATTTATCAAATTACCTTTACATTATTCACATAATGTTATCTGAGTTAAACCTCAACTATATTAAAAATATAGATTTTAGTAGATAAATCTACTTAACAAATACTTTAAAAAAAATATTTATTAAATAGACTTGGTACTCCCACCCGGACTTGAACCGGGACGCCTTTCAGCCAGGGATTTTAAGTCCCTTATGTCTACCAATTTCATCATGAGAGCAACATTTATGGCGGATATGGAGAGACTCGAACTCTCAAAGCTTTTACACCGACGGTTTTCAAGACCGTTGCCTTACCATTAGACTACATATCCATTTTTTATGGCGGAATAGAAGGGATTTGAACCCTTAAGTGTTTTACCACTGACTCCTTAGCAGGGAGCTCCAATACCATTATGGGACTATTCCATTTGGGGCGATATATGGGATTTGAACCCACGACCCTCTGAGTCACAACCAGATGCTCTAACCAACTGAGCTAATACCGCCATCTATTTTTTATTTTTTTAACTTCATTGTTAATTTGGTATCAAGAAAGAGGTTTGAACTCTTCTATCCTGAGATATGAACTCTGGATGTCTCCACTGACCCTTGATATATGGTATCCCCAACAGGATTCAAACCTGTAATCTACGACTTAGAAGGTCGTTGCATTATTCTGTTATGCTATAGGGACTTCTGGAGTGCCATATAGGATTCTAACCTATAACCTTTGGGGCCGAAACCCAATACTCTATACATTGAGTTAATGACACATACAAAATCAAGTATATTTTTTCTTTTTTTGTTTACTCAACACATATTCGCAGTATCTTTTGTTTTACAAAATTTTTTATAATTTAAAATTAAAAAATAAATTATTTTAATTTTAATTATTTTAAAAATATTCTCTAAACCTTTTACAAAGAAAAGGCTTTTTAAAATATTTTTATGGTCGTCCCACCTGGATTTGAACCAGGGACCTCACCCTTATCAGGGGTGCACTCTAACCAACTGAGCTATGGAACGATAATTTGGTGCAATGAGAGAGATTCGAACTCTCGACTTTCCGCTTAAAAGGCGGATACTCTACCACTAAGTTACCATTGCTCATTGTCATTATCTTATTCTCAAAGTTTTAATTTCATAATTTTCCTTTTTTGTTTATCACCCAGATAAAGGGTTTAATTAATAATCTTAAATTACTAATTGAACCTTTTTAATGGAGCTGAATGTCAGACTTGAACTGACGACCTATTACTTACAAGGCAATTGCTCTACCAACTGAGCTAATCCAGCATTTTATGGTGGAGGCTGGTGGATTCGAACCACTCCCCCGAAGAGACGAGATTTACAGTCTCGCTGCAGAATCCGATCTGCTTTCATCCTCCATAAATGGAGCGGGTAACGAGATTCGAACTCGTACTCTTAGTTTGGAAGACTAATGTGCTAGCCATTAAACACCATACCCGCATTTCAACTTAAACTATTTGTTAGTTTCATTTTTTTCTTAAAATATGAATCAATAATTTTTATCATATCACCGTCAACTTTTTTTCCCTTTTTTTTACATTCTTTAATAATGTAATCTATTAGTTCTTGTTTAACCCCATTATTTAATCCTTTTTTTTTGGTGGTGCTAACAAGATTTGAACTTGTGACACCTAGATTTTCAGTCTAGTGCTCTACCTACTGAGCTATAACACCTTATAATTACACCCGTTGGATTTGAACCAACACCTTTAAACTATCATAGGACTACCTAAATGTAAATTTCATTTTCTTTCCTTTTTTCTTTTTTTGGTGGAGTAATTGAGAATTGAACTCAAAGACAGTCTCCTTGCAAAGGAAACCCGCTACACCCATAGCTTTACCCCATTTAATTTTTTGGTCGGTCTAGTAGGATTTGAACCTACGACTTTCACTTTGTAAGAGTGACACTCTACCACTGAGTTATAGACCGATATGGTGGAGTCAGAGGGGGTCGAACCCTCGATTCTGCCTTGCAAGGGCAGTGTATTCCCAATTATACTATGACCCCATATTTAATGGTCTCAGTGACAGGACTTGAACCTGCATACCTCTCGTCCCAAACGAGATCGGAAACCAATTCCCGACACACTGAGTTATATTATGGCGATCCATAAGGGATTTGAACCCTTGTTGCTGCCTTGACAGGGCAGAGTTTTAACCAATTAAACTAATGGACCTAAAATAACTTTTAAAAGTTAAGTAAAACACTCTTAGAAAAGTATTATTTCAATTTCTTAAAGGTAATCAACCTTTCTTACTCTATCTATAACCTTTTTTCTTTTACTAAGATGATGTTTTCAAGGTGATTAACCCTTTACTAACACCATCTTTTCAATTCAAAGTGCTTTATAAAACTTTTATGGCTCTCTAGGAAGGAATCGAACCTTCAACTACAGGTTAACAGCCCGTTGCTTGACCTTCAAGCTACTAGAAATTATATAAATAGTTGTCTAATACAGTGGAAGACTACCCCCCCATATGTCCTTTAGAAGAACTTTAATATATATATAAGTCATATTACATATACTTGCTTCTTAACAACTATTAATTTGGTTCCCGCTTTATTTCAATGATGTTCATTTCACTTCATTAATCACAAAAGGTGCTGATTCCCTTATCTTATTTGACCACTTATTTTTTTTAAAATAAGAAAACTAAATTAAACACTCATAAGATGAAATGCTTAATAAAATTTTCTATGGTAGCACCAAGGGGATTTGAACCCCTGTCACACAGCTTGAAAAGCTGGTATCCTTACCACTAGACGATGGTGCCTTATATTTTAATTGGATGGGTTACCAGGACTCGAACCTGGATTGTCACAGTCAAAGTGTGAAGTCCTACCTTTAGACGATAACCCATTATTTTATTTGGTTGCGGAGACAGGATTTGAACCTGTGATTTCAAGCTTATGAGACTTGTGAGATGACCATACTTCTCTACTCCACTACATTGATTATTCGATTTTGATTATTTCTATAAATGAAAGAAGTTATGAGAAGGTTGCGCCATTATCATTCTTTTTTCATTTATCTTTTTTATCAATTTCTCCTATTTATTATGAATCCAATTGACTTTGAAATCAATATCTTAAGTATTGCAAATACTTATTGTTTTTTGAATATTAAACTATAAACCCATTTCTTTTTTTTATATTTATTACTAATAGAAAAAAATAAGAAGGTTGCGCCATTATCATTTTTTTCTTCTTTCCTAACTTAGTTTTTTTCCTTTGACTTTTTAGATTCGGTCAATTTTTTACCATAAAAAAAGGGGGGTCAGAACATTGTCCTGACCCCCCTTAAAAACTTATCTTGTTTTTAATTCTGTCAGGACGTACCTCTATGTTCATCTCTTTTCATAGGACTAAACGTAGAGGCTGTACAAATATCTTGTTGTAAATTCCACTCCTTATTCATACATAAATAATCTAAGCCCATAATATTCAGAGAATACTCTACTGATGAGACATTTATATTATTAGCAATATTTTTTTGTTTTTCATTTAATGTTTTCATTGAAAATATACTCCTTTTTTTTTATTTTGTTTTTCAATTATTTATTTTTCTTTTTTTTATTTTATCAAAAAAAAAAGGTCGCACTTACGTCCTCATTTTAATATAAATCAAAATAATTGAATTAACTATTTGTATTTATATTAAAATCAAAACGAAAGCGCAACCTTCTCGTTATCAATTTATGTTTTTGATATTGGAATTATAATACAAAAAAACATAATTGTCAATAGTTTTTTGAGAAATTTTGAAATTTCTTTTAAAATTATTAAAAAAAAATTATTAAAAAATACTTCCAGATACCATTTTATGGTTAGTTGAAGGAAAAAAAGAAATTTCTGAATTCTTTCTCTTTTTTTCATTTTTTTATGAAAAAATACTCATTTTCTTGAAAAATATATCTTTTTTTTGACGAACTTTTCCTTTTTTTTGACGAACTTTTCCTTTTTTCTACTATATTTTATTACCATTTGTTTTATTAAAAAAACTTTTAATCTACTTTTAAGTTAAGTTTCTATATAATTATATATACAAAATAAAAGGATATTTTATGTTAAATGGAAATGATTATTGTTATGGAATGAAAAGATTTTTTGATATTGGTTGTCAACCTACTGGACAAAAAGGTTTAGTAACTCCTGAACTGTTAGAAGAAATCAATAACTTTATCAAACCTAATATAAAATTTTTGGATATTGTTAGATATGAAAAAGAACTTTCTATTGAAAATATTGAAAAATATGAATTAAAATATTTAGGAACTTTGGAATCTTTACAACATAAAAACTCCATTCCTAAACTAATCTGAGATTAGTTATAGAATGGTTTTCTTTTATTAAGTATTTTTTTTAAATTCCATTTTCATCCCATTTTTCTTTTTTATTTTTCTCTTTTTGTAATAATGGAGTTTTTATTATTGCATTTTTTATTAATTGTTGGTGATGACCTACTATTTTGTTTTGTCTTATCAATCTTAACACTTCTTCTAAATCATATTCTTTTACTGACTTTAAATCACTTGTAGGATTATATGTGTCTGTTTCTTTCACTTCAACTGTATATAAAGTTGTATTTAATTGACCTCTAATTTCTTCCATATTATAGTTACCTACTTCTTTCATATCTTTTTCCATTACCTTAACACCTGTTTCTTCTTCTATTTCTTTTACTGCATTTTCTATTGCTGTTTCACCTTCTTCTATTTGTCCCCCTGGTAAAGCAAGTCCTAATGGTGGAAATTCTCTTTCGCCCAATAATATTTTTATTCCATCTTTGGTTTTTCTATACATTACTATATCTGTTGTTGTTTTCATATCATATTTTTGTGATTCAGGTATTGTGTGAATACTTACTATTTCTGCTCTATGTTTATTTTTTAACTCTTCTTCTATTAAATTTTGTATTGTATCTTTCACTTCATATTTTTTAAAACTACCTTCTGACATTTTCATCTTTTTTACATCTTTTTGGTTAGATGTATTTATTTTAAATAATTCTTTTCCACTTTGCAATGATATTATTATATTCTCATTATTTAGTTCATAATTTAATATTTGTTCTTCTTTTTCTTTACTCCCTTTTCTTATTTTTATTTGTCCTATTTTTCTTTTTGGGTTTTTTGTTGGGACTACATCTTTATATCTTTCTAGACTTCTTATTGTTTCACTATGATCTTTTTCCCTAGTTCTTCCACCTTCTCTTGTCATTATCATTTCTTTTTCTACTTTTATATAATGATCTTCTAAAATTACATATATACCACCAAACTCTTTATGAGATGAAGGTCTTTCCCATATATATGATTTTACTTCTTCACCTGGATATATATACCCTTCTTTGTCTTCTTTTAAATTTTTTAAATCTGCTTCTAATATTCCTCTGAATGGATAATATATTCCTTCACCTGTTAAAAATTCTGGTATAAACATTGCTATTGTAACTGTTTTTCCATTTTTATCATAATATTTTACTCTTTGTATTGTACTTTCTCTTATTTTAAATTTTTTTTGTTGTTCTTTTGGTTTTTCATATATAAAACCTTTGTCTTCTTTTATAACCTCATATCTTTTTTTTTCTTCCTTTGTCAAATTTTGTAATTTATTGTCTGCCCAATCTTGTAATAATAAATTAAACTTTTCATTTGCTATATCTTTTCTTTCTGCATTTTCTGAAGAATAAACTGATATACCTTTTTTTTCCCCATTATCAAAATTTTTAAAAATGAAGTTTGCTTTTTTTAATTCTCTTTCTAATTCTTTTGGTATTTTTTCTGCTACAAAATATGCTACTCCATTATTATCACCATGACATGAGAATAATGTTGGATAACCTTCATCATTCAATTTTGCCATTGCATCATAGATACCTATGTCAAAATCAACTTCATAACTTTTTTTTTCCCCATTTTTATCTATTTCATTCATCTTCTTTTTTTTTGATTTATGATGTTCTAAATTTGGATCTATATTCCTAAATTTCTCTTTAAATGTTTCATTTTTTTTAATATTTTCAATCCATTCATCTCTTTTCTCTATATCATATTTGTCTTCTGGAATATTTATATTGTATACTTGATTATCTTTTATTAAATATACAGCATATTTTCTTTCTTCTTTATATTTTATTATTACCTTTTTATATTCACCCTCTTCATATTCTATTATTCCATGTTTGTCATGATATTTGTGATTTACATCTTCTTTTGCTTTTAATCTTTCTTCTATTTGTTCAATTATTTTATGTTTCATTTTATATCCTTTATTTTTATATATATAATTTTTATTATTATATATTAAACTATTTATTTTTATTTAAACCTTTTTTTATCCTTACCTCTACCTTATAAACATATTACAAATTAATTTATTTATTTTTATACTATTTTTCATTATATCTTGGGTTAATCTTGATACTTCTAAAATTACTTATTGTTCTTCTTTAATTGAAATTAAATCTTCTTTTAAGGTTTGTTAATATATAATTACAATAGTTATATACTAAAGAGGTTAATATGAATGGAAATGGAAAAATATTTGTTTGTGGTGATTTACATGGTGGTTTTGAGGATACTTTAAAACTATCAAGAAAAAAATGGCCTGAACAAGATAATCTTACTAAAGATGATGTTGTTATTCAGTTAGGTGACTTTGGTTATATTTGGTATCATGATTTACACCAAAAATATAAAAAAGATCAAAATACTTTAAAAGATTTATCTAATAAAAAATTTACATTATGTTTTGTTGATGGTAATCATGAAAATTTTGAACTTTTATATTCTTACCCTGAAGTTGATATGTTTGGTTCAAAAGTTAGAGAAGTTTATCCTGGTATTTATTGGTTACAAAGAGGTCACATTTATACTATTAATGGTAAAACCTTTTTTGTTATGGGTGGTGCTAAAAGCAATGCTAATCAAAAAGAAGGTAATTTTTCTGGTAAAGGTAGAAATAAAAAACTTAAAAAACAAAAAACTTGGTGGGCAGAAGAATTACCTTCACAAGAAGAATTAGAATTAGGAAGAAATAATTTAATTCAATTAAATTGGAATGTTGATTATGTTGTATCTCACACTTGTCCAACTGAAATTATTAAATCTATATATCATCAAACAGGTATATGTAATCTTGATAGATTAAATGACCCTATAAGTCTTTACTTTGATGAAATTGAAGATAATTTAATATTTAAAGAATGGCATTTTGGACATCACCATTGTGATTTAGAAATAAAAACTGATTTTGGTAATTTTTTATGTCATTATAAAAACACACCTTATGAATTATAATAAAAATATTTTCACAATAAACATTAAACAAATAATAAAGGAATTAAAATGAAACTATTTTCAGCAGACTTTCATTTAGGTCATAAGGTAATTGTTCCAAAATATAGAGATTTTATTTCTATTGAAGAACATGATAATTTAATTTTTGACCAAATGGCAAAATTAAAAAAAAGAGATATTTTATATATTGTAGGTGATTTTTTATTTGATAGTGAACATTATGATAATTATATTGAAACTTTATCTAAAATGTCTTGTAGAATTAAATTGATTATGGGAAATCATGATAGTATGAAACTATACAAAGAAACAAGATTACCAAAATTAGAAATCCAATTACCTTTATTTAGTCATAAAAATTATTGGATTAGTCACTGTCCTATTCATCCACAAGAGTTAAGAAATAGATATGGTAACATTCATGGTCATTTACATCAAGCACAATTAAATGATGACAGATACTTTGAAGTTGGATTAGACCAAAATAACAATCAATTTGTAGATTTTGATTATATTCAAGAAACTTTTAAGAAAAAAGGTTTATTAACAGTAGTCAAGAAAAGTAACTAAAACTAATAATAAATCTATATTTGGTTACCCCATAATTAAAAGAAAAATTACAAAAACAAGTAACTTTAAGAGATTATTACTTATCTATAATAAAAGAATTTAATTCTAAAGGTACTTTCTTTTATATTAATAGTTCAGAAAATAATATTAATAAACTTAAGAAAGAATTAAGTAATAATAACTTATACTTAGAAAATAAATTAAATTCTATTAAACCAATAGAAAAGGAATAATAATGAAAAAATTAAAAGTATTTGAAACATTTGCTGGTATAGGGGCTCAAAATAAAGCGTTAACAAATTTATTTAATGATGAAGTTTTAGTAAAAAATAATGGATTAGAAAATAAACATTTTGAAGTTGTTGGTACTAGTGAATGGTATATTGATGGTATTATTTCTTATGATGCTATACATCATGGAAAACAAAACACTTTTCCTAATTATAAAGAATTAAATAAAGAAGAAATGTTATCATTTCTTAAAGATTATGATTTATCTAAAGATAGTAAAAATTTATATCCTTTTAACTCTATTAAAAAACTTTCTTTTGATAGAGTTAGACAAATTTTCATTGCTTTAAAAAGAAATAAAAACTATGGTTCTATTTTAAATATAAAAGGGAAAGAATTACCAAAAATTGACATGTTAACTTATTCTTTTCCTTGTCAAGATTTATCAAATATTGGAAAAGGAAAAGGTATTAAAAAAAACAACCAAGATGATTGCAACACTGCAACTAGAAGTGGTTTGTTATGGGAAATTGAAAGAATATTATTTGAACTAAAAGAATTAAATAAATTACCTAAATTTTTAGTTATGGAAAATGTTAAAGCATTAATTCAAAAAAATCATTATCCTGATTGGTTAATTTTTGAAAAGAATGTTTTGGAAAAATTAGGTTATAAAAATACAACTATGGTTCTAAATGCATTGGATTTTAATATTCCACAAAATAGAGAAAGAGTTTTTGTTATTTCAGAATTAAATGGTATTTCAAATATTAATGTTGAAAGTTTCTGTAGATGGACAACTGGTGTTGGTAAATTCCTTGATTGGAGTAATAATAAATATAAAGAAGAATATCTTAAAACTATCCCTAACAATACACCTTCTAGAAAAAAAATGTGGGAGAAAAGTAAACAAATATTTGAAGATACAATACATTTTCAAACAATTACAACTAAACAAGATAGACATCCAAATTGTGGAAATATTTATTTTCCAAATAAGGAAGTTCAATTAAAAGATGGTGTAGAAATACTAAAATCACAATATAGATTTATTACACCTAGAGAATCTTTACTACTTATGGGGTTTACAAATAAAGATTATGAAATACTTCTTGATATAAATATGAGTAAAGATGAAATTTGGAAACAAACAGGTAATAGTATTGTTGTTAATGTTTTGGAAGGTATATTCTTAAGTATTTTAAGAAGATTTTAATTAATTTAAAAGATATTAATAATAGTTTTAAACTAATTATTAGTATCTTCTTTTATTAAGTATATCTAAAATGAATAGGTTTTGTTAGTTTTACTTACTTTTCTTAACTACTGTTAGTTACCCTTTTTCTATAATTATAATCTTTTTTTTTTATTTATTTAAGTATATTTTTATCTATTATTAAGTTATATATTAGTATACTTACAAACAAAAAGATAATATAAACTTATTATACAAAGGTTAATTAAATGAAAAGAATGATAAAATTTGGTTCTATTAATGATTATAGAGTTTTAATTGAAGATATCAAACATATCACACAATATGTCAAACAAGATGATTCAGATAATCCTATCTATGATGAAACAATTAATTTACCTAAATTATCTGTTGTTGGTTCTGAAAAAATACATGGTACAAATGGAAGTGTATGTTATTCTAATTTAGATGGATTTTGGATTCAATCAAAAGATAGAATTCTTAGTCTAGAAGACGATAACGCTGAATGTTGTAAAGAAAATTTAAAAAAGAAAGACTCTTGGATTAAAATAATAAAATCTTTAGCAAATGAATATGATATTGATTTAAATCAAAATATTATTACAGTATTTTTTGAATGGTCTGGTGGCAATATAATGGGATCTAAATCTGCACTTTATAAATTGGATTATAAATCAATGATTTTTCAATATTTTATGGTTACTCCTACTATTCAAAAACTTGGAAAAGATAATAGGGAAACAGGTACTAAATGGTTTCAAACTTGTACTAATCCTGGTAATTCATTTGATGGAAATCTAAACAATATCTGGGTTGCAGATTTAGAAGATAATATTTTTAATGTAATGAATTATGATACTTATCATATAGAAATTGATTTTAATAAACCAAAAGAATCTAAATTAAAACTGGAAAACTTGGTTAAAAAAATAGAGCAATGTTCTCCTATTGCTAAAAGTATGGGACAATCCACTAATATTGGTGAAGGTATTGTAATTCAATTTAAGTATAATGATAAATTGTATAGAGCAAAATTTAAAGGTGAAAAACATGCAGGTAAAACTAGAATGCCTAAAATTCTTGACCCAGAAGCATTAGCTAAAGAAAAAATAGTAAATCAATTTGTATTAAAACATGGTTGTACTAATATTAGATTAAATCAAGCATACATTATGTCTATGGATATTTTAAATGGTGGAAAAGGTGACATTAGAAAGACTGATGTTTTTATGAAATGGCTTGTAACAGATATAATAAAAGAGAAATCTAATGTATTAAAAGAATTAACTCTTGACAAAAAGGATGTGACAAAAAAAATATCACAAATTGGTAGAGAATGGTTAATCAACAGATTAGATGAAGAAGCAGGACTTTAAGAAAATATTTCAATTAGAAAATTTTTAGAAAATCCAGTAGAAAATTCAGATGAGTTTAGTGACTTTTTTGATTGGTTCTACACCAGTTGTTGGTTATATAAATGTAGTATTTGGATGATAAAATTAGGTCAAGTAGAAGAATATAATTTTAAAAATTGGAATACATTTAAAAAAAACATAGTAAACAATGCAGAATTAAAAACTAAATTAATAAATCACTTTAAAATAAATAAAACATAAATACTTTATAATATACCTAAGATAAAACATAAATACTTTATAATATACCTAAGATATAACATATATAATTAAAAGGAACTCAATTGGAAAAAAATTATTTAATCACAATATATAATAATAAATATATCAACTCTGATATTAATGCAACAGATGTATCTTTCTTGAAAAGAGAATTAGAAAATCTTTTTTTTATAAAATTTAATACTGATATTTTCAAGAAAGATACATTATTAACTACTTGGTTACAAAATAATATAATTAAAAATGATGATTTTAATCAAAATAATTTAATAGACTTATTTAATATTGAAAATTTTCAAGGCGACATAAAAAAAAGAATTAAGTTATTAAATATTTTAATTAACACAACTATATTTTCAGCTGAAGGTAAAGAAAAAATAATTGATTTATTCTTGCTTTCTGTTAAATCTAAAACACAAGAAATAAAAGAAAAAAATGGTTCTTTTAATAGAGAACAACAAATTGAATATATTATGGATTTATATAAAATTTTTATAGATTTAAAAAATAGTAATAATATTTTAAATGGTTACAGTAAACCAGCTGAATCTTTATTAATAGAACTAACTGAATTTTTTGTTGTTGGTACAAAACTTGAAAAAGATACAAAACTTAAACAAATTATTCAAAACAGTTTAAGAAATGGGGAAAATCCACAAAATATTATTCAAGGTTATATTCATTCTTCAATTAATAATATACAAGAAATTGATGCTAAAATCAAAGCACCTAACAAAAACGAGATTATTATTAATCAAGTTTTAAATCTAACTTTAAAAACTAAATATTCCGATGAAATCGAGGAGTTATCTTCTGAATTAAAAGAAGATATTGACTCATTTCTAGAAAAATTAATTCATTCATTAAAATTAAATAAAAATTTAGATACTTCTAAAATATTAGAAATCAAATCTTGGTTTATTGCTTATTTTAATTCTGGTGATTTACAAGAAGATATTAAAAGTGGTAAATTTGAAATTGAAAATAATGAAATAAAAACTATAAATCTTTTTAATATTATTAATGAAAGAAGTTTATATGGTGAAGTCTTTAAAAACCTACAAGAAAATGAAGGAAAACTAAAAACTAATTTTGAAATTGCTGATGGTGGTAAAATGGATGTTTTATATTGTTCCCCTTATCAAGATAATCCTAAAAGGTTAACTAATGGTATTGTTACTAATGATGATAATTGGAAAATAGAAGATAAATCTGTATTTATTAAACATCATCTAAAAATGATTTATATTACTAAGTTATTAAAAAAAGAATACCCTGAAAATGACTATTCTATTGAAGAACTTAAATATCTTTTTAATAAAGAAAAACCTTCTGAAAATGAAGATTTAAAAACAAAGATTCAAGAAACTATTGGTCAAACAAACTATAGTACTTTAATTCAAGAAATTATTAATTTAAGAACTACTGAATTAGAAATATTAACTAAACAATTAGAGGTTTTAGAAACACAAAAAACTGAAGAATACGAAAATTTATTCTTTATAGAATCTCACTCTTTTGATAAAACAATATTAGAAAAATTTAATGAAATATCAAATAAAAAAAATATTTTAGAACAAGACCACAAAAATGATTTATTAAATATTGCATTAAAAGATATAGTTAATAGAATAGGTAAAATCTCTGAATTAGATTCTAAAATTAGTGAAGTAATTAATAAAGAAATTCAAAATGGTTTTAATGAATACCATACCATTTTTTTAGGTCCAGAAATAGAAACAAGAAATATATCTTATGAGGAATCATTATTTAATAAAATATTATTAATTAAAAGCGTTGAAGAAAATAATAAAATCATTGATACTTCTACTGGATTAGAAATAACTAATACTACCTTATCTTCTATGCATAAAAATACACAATATTTATTTAACAATGAATACTATTCTGGAAATATTCATACAAACATTGAAATTGATAACTTAAAAACATTTGATTTAATATTTGATACTATTTTACAAAACAATGAATCAAACAAAGAAATCATTATTGATAAATTAAATAATATCTTTACTAATCATAACAGTCACTTAGAAGAACAAAATACTAGAAGGGGTACTAAATTAGAAGAAATGAAAACGTTAGAAAAAAAATCTTCTTTTGAAGATATAATCAAAAGTCTTGAACAATTAACTATATCTTCGAGAGATTCTTTCAATAAATTATTTATTCAATATTTAGATAGAAAAATAAGTAATTTTATTTCTGATGATTCTAAAGAAATTACTAATTATATGAAAATTATTAAAGGGTTAGATTTAAATAAAGCATTCTTTACTCATAGTAATTATGCTACTAACTCTTTATTTAAAAATAAATTAAATAATAGTAATAATGAATCTTTAAGTGCCTTATTTAAGTGATTTGCTTGTTTTATTAGATTTCTAATATTTTTTTATTGTTTTTTTTCTATGGAATAGTTTTATTCTACTATTCCACTCATACAAGTAACTTCTACCCCATATTCTCTCCATTTGTTAACTATTTCTAATAGTCCTATACTATCTGTTGGCATATGAGGTGCAATAATAACATTACCAATATTTTGTTCTATCACTGCTTTTTTAACATCCTCTGGTACATGCATTGCAATTATTGTTCCAGTACCTGCTTCAAAGTATGATTTATATACTTCTACTCCTCCATTTGTTCCACCTGCCATTAAAACTTCAATTTTACCTGCATAATCATTTTTAGAACCAACTCTAATTACTGGTTGCGCTACTTTACCTTTGTAATAATCCCAAGACTCCATTTCTTCTATAATATCTTGTAATTTTTTATTTTCTTTATCTTTAAACTTTTCTTCTAATCTTTCTTCTATAATTTTTTCAGTTATTAAATCTGCTGGAAGATGAATATTCATATAAGGCATATTTAATAATTTAGCAGCAGAACCTACCTTATCATAATTTGAAGCATGACTTCCTAAATCTACTGAACTTTTTCTTTTTGATAATACTTTTTGAGCTTTATTTATAGGTATTCCTGCTTTTACCATTCTATCAATTTGTATATCCATTACATTTGCAAAATTTACTACTGTACCATCTGATTTTGGATGATGACTTACTACACAATCATAACCTAATTCTTTTGCCAACATTAATTCAGGTGTTTCCATATCAATTCCAATTAATATTTTATTAATCCCTGTACCTTCTACAATAATGTCACTATCACAAGGTTTTTCTTTTAGGTTTGCTAACTCTAATGCGCTTTCCATTAATTTTTTTGTATTCATTTTTAATCCTTTTTATTAACTATAATTGTAGTTAATAAATTCTTAAATATACCTTATATAGTCTATATTATATATTTAACTTAAAATTAAGTATTTTAATGATAATATAAAATAAAAAGAATTTTAAATGTCAATGATTGATCCAAATGCACCTATGATATCACCAATTGATAAAAGTAAATATTTTAAAAATAATACTGCTTTTACTATTTTGAATGGTAAAATTAAAAAAATTAAAGTAAAGAGAATGGTTATTGCAAGTAGTGGTTGAAAAATCAAAGATAATAATATATTAATTGAATATTATTATAAAGAATTAAGAAATACAAAGTCTAATGATAAACAAAAATCAAAATATATAACAATAGAACCTAAATCAAGTTATTATACTGAGGATTATTATTCTACATTTTCTCCTAAGAATATTCTAAATTTAACTAAAGTATATAAAACCCCAGAAGAAGCATATTATAAATATATTAAAAAAAATCCAGATAACATTCAAACACTAAAAAAAGAACAATTACTGTTATTATTAAAATATAAATTAAAAAATAACAACAATGATTTTAAATTTAAAATCTATTCAACTTCTTCAAAAGAAGAATTAGTAAACATCTTATTTAAAAAAATGAATAAGAAAAAAAAACCTTTCAAGTATAGATTATAAATTTAGTAAAGAAGTTGTTGAAAGATTCGGTTATCAAAGCATTAATAAATTAGTATTTTCTGATGATTCCCTAGCTCTTTTTCTAAAAGTTGTATATTGTATATTTATCTAAAAAAATATATACATTAAAAAAATCAACATTATTAAAGCATAAAGGTAAATTATATGAAATTACAAAATATTAACTCTAAAACAAAACTTCTTTCAAAAACACTTAAAGACAAATTAGATTTTAAGTGTTTTTATATAATTACATATATAAAAGTATGATATTAATAATAATCATAACCATAATATACATTTTTTTTAATTAAAATTTCATCCCAACTACCTTTATTAATCCAATCCCTAACTTCTCTTCTTGTTTGTTTATTATACATATATTTAAAATATTTATTATTTACATTTCTTGTATATTTTTTCATAATCACTTTTTTATTAATAGGTTTATTAAAAACAAATTCTATAGAATTTTCTGAAGTACTTTCTATTGTCTTTTTTTTATACCTCGCATCATTTAAATCCCATTTGATAAAATTAATTGGTTTTAAATAATCAACTTTCAATTTAAATTCACTTTTTATTGTATATTCTGTTTTATGTCCATACTTTTCTTCCATTTTTTCAGTATATAATTTTAAATATTCTACAATAGAATATCCTGTATTATACACTATTTCATATTTTGAATAATATCCATCAAATTCTGAATATACTTTTAAATACTTTTCTTCATATTCATTATAACCTGGTTTCCAAGACCTAAAATCTTTTCTATAAGTCACCTTAACTAAATAAATATAACAACTTTCATTTATTGTCATTCCATTTTCTTCAATATTTGTATGAATAATTTTACTATCTTCTCTATAAATATCTTTATTTAACTTTTTATCATTTCTTCTATTAGTAAAATAAAGTCCTACATACTTATCTCTTAAAGTATGTTTTCTTTTTTGTTTTTTTCTTTTAATATCCTTATTATTAAAACCACCTAATTTTTCTTTCCACAAACCTTGCATTGTAACCCCTTGGTGATATAATTCCACCACCTCAGTTGTATAAAACCAACATTTCAACTCCTTTTATGAATTATATCTTTTCTTTTTGTCTTATTATGTCATAACTAAAACTAATTACTTTAACCTAACTTTAAGTTGTTGTTTAGTATAATCTTATATTAAAAAAAAAAATTATCATGACAACAAAATCAAATAAAATAATATATATTGAAGTAATTATAGCATTTATATTTTTTACTCTTACTTTATTCTTTTCAAGAGAACAATATCATATGTCTTTTTCTACTACTATATGAATTATTCTTTACTTTATGATATTCATTGAATTAACTAGAGCTTTAATTGATTATATTTTTTCAGAGGAACATAAATTTAAAGTAAGATATATCTATGATATGGAAATTTAATATATAGTAAATATATACTAATATACCAATTGTTCTCTTTTTATCATTTTTTAATACCCAATATTTCTTTTACATTATTACTTCTATTTTCTTTTTTTGAAGTCATTATATTTTTACGTTCAACTTCTATAAAGGAATGTTGTTGATCTTTTTGAAAATATTTTTTGAAAAACTCAATAGAATGATTACTATATATATAGTTTTCATAATTATTTAAATAATTTAACAACTCTTTTTGTTTATCAAAATTAAAATGTTCTTTGTTGTATTTGTTTTCTTTTTCATCTTCATTTGCATATGGAGGGTCTAAGTATAGAAAACTAGTTTTGTAATTATTATACTTGTTTAATAGTTCAAATACATCAAGGCTTTCAAATACAACATCAATGGTATTAAATAATCTATGGTATTCTAATATTGTTATTTCTTTATCTAATTTTTCTTTTTTATTATTCCAATTAAAGGGGGTATTAAATTCTCCTTTTAAATTTTCTCTATAAATACCATTAAAAGAATTCTTCATTAAAAATAAAAATAAATAATTTAGTTCTTCCTTCTCTTTAGTGTTATTATTTTCTTTTAACTTCAACATATTAAATCTTTTCTTTTTTTCTTTAAAAAAATCATTACTTTTTTTTAATAAAATTTTAATTTCATCCTTATTAGTTGTAGGATGTAAACTATATACTTCTTTGGGAAAAGTTTTATAAAAATCTTCTTGTATTTTTTTATAATTTTTTATTATATTATTAGGATTCTCTTTAATTTCATTTAACAAATGAATTATAACAGGGTTTATATCATTGAGTATAAATTTGTTAATATTTTTATTTAATAATTCAGGTAAAATTGCTAAAAATGAACCCATCCCCCCAAGAAATGGTTCAATATATATGTTTTTATCTTTTTGTATTGTTTGTTTTGTTTTTTCTAATAATTGTTTTGATAACCATTTCTTTCCACCAATCCATTTAAATAAGTTATTTGTAGGTATTTTCACTTTTTTCCTTTTTTAATCATAAGTTAAGAACTAATTAGATATATTATAGTTTAAATAAACTTAAAATGGAATAAAAATGGAAAAGGTGCAGCGAATACTAATAAAAATGGACTAAAGTTTGAAAAAAAAGTTGATATTTTAGATTATCTAAAACATCAATATACTTTAATTGAATTAAATAAAAATTTATATAGTTTTAAAGATGAAAATGGAGACAATTATTTTTATACTATTAAAAATGGGTTTTATAATTATTTAGAACATTATTTGGACATAAATTATAAAGATTTCTTATCAAAAAAATTGATACCTGATAATTCTATAATTTCATTAAAAACAAAAACAATACATATATTTGAAATAAAGTACCAAGAAACACCTGGGTCAACTGATGAAAAAATTCAAACATGTGACTTTAAAAATAAACAATTCAATAAATTAATTAAAAGCACTGATCATAACATAGAATATAATTATATTTTTAATGATTGGTTTAAAAAACCAAGATATAAAGATGATTTATCTTATATACTCAGTGTAAATTGTTATTATTATTTTAATAACATACCATTAGAAAAAATAATTAAATAAATCTGAACTAATTTTAGTTCAGTTAAATTATTAACTCTTTTATATAATTTTAACTCTTTTTATTAATTACATACCTTCTTTTTTTCTTATTATATTATAACTAAAAATGATTGTTTTAACCTAACTTTAAGTTGTTGTTTAGTATAATCCTATATTAAAAAAAAGGATTGTCATGACAACAAAATCAAATAAAATAATATATATTGAAGTAATTATAGCATTTATATTTTTTACTCTTACTTTATTCTTTTCAAGAGAACAATATCATATGTCTTTTTCTACTACTATAGGAATGATTCTTTACTTTATGATATTCATTGAATTAACTAGAGCTTTAATTGATTATATTTTTTCAGAGGAACATAAATTTAAAGTAAGATATATCTATGATATGGGAATTATGTTTATAATTAGAGAAATACTTGTAACAATAACTTCTAAACATTCAGTTATAGAAAAAGAAATTATATTTTTATCTATTTTATCTTTCTTTTTAATTCTTTTATTCTTATTAAGAATATTTGATGCTAAAGTATTTAATTACCTTGACAATTGCTCCTCTTGTGAATATACATTTAAAAAAAATAAATAAAGACATTATTCTTTCTGAATTAAATAATAAAGTTTTTTCTGATATTAATATTAAATTAGAGTTATATACTTTTACTTCTTGTCAAAATAATGTTCAATTTATTCTCAAAAAAACTACAATTAATAGTTGTGGTTCTTTTTTTTTCTCAAAAAAGAACCACAACTAACTACTTAATTACATCCTGCAAAACTACAATCACATTCATATCTATATTCATCATAACATTTTGTATCATCATATTTTACTTCTTTTCCTGTTGAATTATAATATTTATTTTTATATAATGAATCTAATTGACCTGATCCATATTTTTTTTCAACATTCCCATCATCATAATATTCTTTTCTAGTAGTATCACTTATACCACTCTTTACATCTGTATTTTCAGAATTGTTGATTTGATTTTTTTCTTGTACAAGATTTACATGATCATACATCATAGTATTTAAATCATATTCTTCTGTTGAGGTACCTGTTAATTTATCATCCATATAACTTGATTTCATAAACGAAGAACTTTGATTATCTTTATCTAAAAATTCTTGATATGCTTTTTTTCTTTTTTCTTTTTTTGTTTCTTCACTCCAATTATCATCCCAAACTTCTCCCATAGGAACATTATTATCATTTCTATTAAATGAGTCATCTGTACTTAATAAATCTTTATATTTATTATTACTGTTTAATGAACCATATATTGTACTATTACCTTCACCTTCATCTAAACCTGACACATCAAAGAAATCTTTTTCTGATGTTGCATCTTTCATTTTTTGTTCTTCTACACTTATTCCATTTAAACTACTTTTTGATACTCCGTTTTGTCCATTTTCTAAATCATAATTTGTAGATGTTCCATTACGTAATTGATTTAGTGTTTTAGTTGATTTTTTTACTCTATTTGTCCCTTCTACTTCCTCTTTTGTTATTGTTATTTCATTTTGTGTTTTATTTGCTATTGTTGTTGAATTTACATTATTAGTATTTTCTTTTTTTATTTGTCCCATATCACTTTTATTATCATTAAAATACATTCCAGTAAGATTACTACTTGCAGAACCTGATGTATCAACCAAATCAGTTAAACTTCCTTCACCTATCATTCTCTCTTGTGCTTCATTCATTTTTGTTTCATTAGACTTATAATAATCTACTCTTGATTTTAATTTTTCTTTTTTATTTCCATCATCAAAATTTCGAATTTCACTTCCTGTTTGCTCTACATCGTTTACTTCTTCTTCTGCTATTTTATCTTTTTCAACTTCTTCTTGCATTTTTGTTACTGTATCTGTATTATCAAAACCTGCGCCACCTCCAAATATTCTTTGTAATAGCGATGGTGTTTGTAGTTTCCCTTTTCCATCCTTTAAATCTTCACCTTTTAACATATTAGAACCTTCTCTAGTATCTATAATCTCGTCATTACCTGAAGAATCTTTTCTTTTTATTCTTTTTGATATTATTATTTGTCCATCTTTTATCTCTTTTGATATTCCATCATTCTCTATTCCTTTACTTTTATTATAATTTAGTGTTACATCTTCTGCTTGCATTGCTGCTTTTTTATTTGTTTCATCCTTAAATAATTCAAAATCCATGTCTTCACTTTGATCAAATAAATTTTCTTCTTTCTTTGTACCATCTTCTTCTTCCATTCCGTCATACTCATATCTTCCTTGCATACCTTCTTCCAAATCATCTGTAGTTAATTTTGATTTAATTGTTCTTTTTTGTTTAAATTTTGGTATTGTTATTTGTTTACAATTGTCCACTGCTGTTGATACCTCTGAACATTTATATGTATGTGTCACCCCTTCTATTGTTTTACTAATACAAGGATTTCTATCTTCTTCAAAACAGTATCTACCGTCCCATCCACTTGTACCATTTTGGTCTATACATTTTTTAGACTTAAATATAAATGGGTTTCCTTCACCCCATTTTGATTTACATTCATAAAACTCAGGACATACACTATTCTCTTTCATACAACTTTTATTTTGTTTTGTTATTATATTCCCATCTTCTGAATCTAATGGTTCTCCATCACCATTTGTCCATTTAGCCACACATTTTAGTTTAGTACCATTTTGGTTCATATATATTTTCATTTCTCTAGTTGAACCTTCACCTTTTTTATCCAGTAGTGTTTCTGATTTTACTTCTCTTGTTACATATCTTCCTTTAAAATCAGCACACGATTCTTTTATCAATTCTAATCTTGTTTTTTCATCATAATTGTCTTCTCCCAATAAATCTTCTGCAATTCCAGTACCAACCACTACAGATTGTTCTGCATTTTTATCACTACTCATAACCATATCTATTATATTTATAGTTTCAAACATCACTTGATAATTTTTAGACATTGGATTTATATGTTTAATTTTAACTTCTCCATATACTTTACATTCTTTTGGTATATTTATCCCTAATGGTTTATATTCTCTTCTTTCACATTTATTTGTAGTAGAATTCCAACTATAACCATTATTACATTCTTTCAAAAATATTGTATTTAATACCTTTTCACATTCTTTATTATTATATGTTGCGATAGAAGGACATAATTGACTTTCAGTAATAACTGTATACGTTGGACTATTTGTACCTGGTTTTATACATCTCATATTTTCATAATCAACTATTTCATCTATTTGACAAGGATTATTTTTAGGTATATTTATCTTTTTTGTACATCCTGAAGATGTTATTGTCCAGTCACTAGAACAAGTTTGTGTATTTGCTTCCATTTGTAGTGTTCTTGTACAATATTTTGCGTCACTTGATTGAGTCCAACCAGTTTCACATTCTATTACTACATTGTTCTTCAATATATTTATTACTTGTTTACAATAGTTACTATCAGAATCACTATTAGGATTTTCAACAAAACCTTCTGGACAACTTTTTTGAATTGTTGTATTATTATTATATTTCCATAGTTCATTTATAAATGGATTATATCTATGACATATATCTAATTCATTTATAGTATATATACTACTTCCAGCCTTATCTCCATACATGTTTTCACCTGGACTACTTTGTCCTTTTTTCATTTCAAAATGTCTAGATTTAATTTCTACATCCTTTTCACTTACCTTCTCTTCATTTAGTTTTTTTGTTAAAGATTTTTCATTACCAATAGGACATTTATATAATTGTTTTGCATCTTGAGATACTAACCTACTACACTTATTTATAGTTATATTCCAATTACCTGTTGTATATGGATTATTATTAATTTGTGATATATTTTCACCTACTGCACTATTACAATCATATTGTATTCTTGTACATTTTGGTGAAGTGTTTGTTGTTGTATTTTCTGGAACATTCCAACCAGTAGATGTTGTGGAATCATATACTCCATTACATGTATATGAATAATGTGAATTATCACATGTATCTGGTATTTTTGGTGTAGAATTATCACATGTATCTGGTATTGTTGGTGTAGAATTATCACATGTATCTGGTATTGCTGGTGTAGAATTATCACATGTATCTGGATTATATGTTGCTATTGCTCCGACACTTACATTTGTTGCTGTTGCTCCATTTGTTGAATTTTGAGTTTTTGAACAAGTTACTCCACTTAAAGTCAATGAATTATCTTCACAATACATTATATCTTCTACAACTTTATTAGTTTCCTCATAGTAACCTAATCTTTCATATTCATGATTTCTTTCACCTGTTATTCTATTATCAGTATCACTTACACTTTGATCTAATATTTGACCTTCAAAATTTGAACCAATATTATTATAATCTTGTTTGGTAAAACATTTTTCATTGTTATATTTATATTCATTTCCTATACTACTTTTTTGAATTCCTGCAATATTTGATATAATGTATGATGTTTCTGGTACTACACCTGTATATTTATTTATACTTGTATTTGCTGTTTCTTGTGTTATTGTTGTTACTGTATATTTATTTAACATTTCATTTTGGAATATCATATTACTACCAAAGATTTGATTCAAGTGTTTTATATTATTTAAATCAACTTCTCCACCTTCAATTATAAAACCTTTATTATCTTTTTCTTGTATACAAATTTCTGTTTCAATAGGAGTTGTATAATTTACTACTGTTATTTCTTGTGAACTTCTTTCATAACATTGTTCATTATCTGGTTTTGTTGTAAAAGTTTTTAAAACTCCTTCTTCATTTGTATCAACCTCTACAAAGTTATTTTGTATATTTGTTGAGTTATCATTAAAAAAACCTGTTTCTTTTAATAATTGACTATAATTTTGTGCTTTATCTAAATTATCTTTCATATCTTTATTATCTAATATAAGAACATCTATAAATTCTCTATACATTTTATTTGATATTGTTTCAATCCCATTACACACTACACCTGTTTTACTATTTATTATATTATTACTTGAAGCATTATTATAATTAGTACTATTTATATCACTTTCTACTCCAACACTTTTATAATTACCTGTACATATTTTTGTTTGATATGGATTAGAAATACCATATACATCTGAATAAATTCTATTTATCTTTTCATTATCATCTGACATTATATAATTTTCCATTTTATAATATTCTTTATTCAATCCTACATTTAATATATATTTATTTATACTATTTACCCCATCCTCATCTTTTAACATTACTTTATTTATTAAATTTCTACATATTTTTTTACCATGTTCATTATATGCACTATCATTCATTATATAAACACCAGTATATTTATTATTACTTACTTCTTTTTCTGTTATTGAACATTTTTTTTCTTTATCTATTGCTGTTGTTTCTTCACAAGACCAATGTACTTCATTTTTTGTATATGGTTTCATATGTGATGTATATTTTGTTATAAAATTACTATTAAAATAATCCCTATCTATTTGTGCATGTTGCATTTGTCCTAAATCCATAACACATTTATCAAATTCTTGTGTATTTAAAAAACTTTTAATAAATGAATCTATTCTTTCTAATTTTTTATCCATTTCTTGTAGATATTTATTTATTATATGTCCTTGACTTCTAGTGATGTATTGACATCTTCTTTGCTTGGTAAACTTAAACCAATTCATATAACTATCTTTATCAACAATTGGATCAATAATTACATTAAAATCCTTACTTCCATCAATTTTATTCATAGTAAATTCTTTATTTCCTCCATTATTTTTATATTTAAATACCAGCTCTCCACCATTATCACTATAAATCATATCAAACATTTCTGCTGCTGTTAAAGTTTCTGTTTCACTAATAATTATACCATTTGGATGATTTGCTATATATTGTGCTCTAATTTTTGAAAATAAACTTAAAGTATTTGTAACAGGTACTGCAGATGGTGCATAAGTTGTATCTACATCACAACAATATCCCCCAGCACATCCAGTTTCACAACCTTTATAATAAATTTTAAATGCTTTAATCTTCATTCTTTGACAAGTTATTCCATATTTTGCTTTTGCTCCACCTGTTTTATCTCCATGGAATACAGACCAACTATTTTTAATCCATGGTGCAAATATTAAATCTTTTATTTCATTTTTTACACTATGTGTTTTTAACTTTATCATTTTATCTGAAGCTTCATGGTATTCAACACCGTTAACTATCATACTTCTTATTTCTCTAATTGCTTTTAATAACATTCTAATCTTTTCATCTTCACCTATAAAATCAAAAATTAATGCATTTTCACATAATTCTATAATATTATCTGTTCCATTATTTGAATAATCTTTTACCTCTTCTAATTTTTGGTCTATATAATTTATTGAAGGTTTATATGTTACACCTATGAAACCTGAATTATTATTTGATTTGATTTCATCAAGAGTATAAGCCATTAAAGTTGTAGGTTCATTATATACTGAAATAATTTCTTCATTCATTATTTTCAACAATTCTTTGTCTATACCAGCATAACACTTAAATATTACACTATTAGTTATTACATCTTTATATGATAGTATCTCTTTTCCATTTGAACAACTTTGAAGTTTTGATAATTGATTTGTATCTGTTATACTTATTGTTGATTGATTTATTGTATTTGTAAACTCTTTTGTTTGACTTTTCTCTATATAAAATAAATAATCTTCTGATACTGGAACATTTATTACTTTATTAACAACCTCATTAAATTTACATTTATCAATATTTTTATCATAAGTATAATTTTCACTACAAATTGGTTCTACTTTTAATCTTTCTTCATTACTAGTCATACAAACTCTTACTTCATTTTCATCATAATAATACGCTTTTGAAAAATCACATGGTTTCACTGTATCTATACAATATTTATGTATATTACTATACACACCTACTTTACAAATTTTATCTACTTTACAAGTATCTAACACTGCATCATATTCATTACCATTACATAATAAATCAGCAGTTCCTGTATTATCATTTTCAAGTAATACATTATTCGTATCTTTACAAGTATCTAACACTTCATCCAATATATTATAAGTAGTATTACTTGAACAAGGTTCTATTGTTGACATTGTTATTGCTGTTTCTGTTTCTCCGTCTTTACACACTTCTTCTTCTTGATTAAAAAAGTTATATTTACTATTTGTTTCACATGGACTTTGTTTATATTCTCTACAATGATTTAATTCACTATCCCATATTTTTTTTCCATCACAATATTTTTGATTACCTATTATACACTTATCTATGACTTTATCTAAATACGAACCTTCTGGACATACATCTGTTTCTTCTATTACTTCTGGTGTATTGTATATATATATATTTTTTTCTTTACTTTTTACTATTATATTATATTTTGTATTTATTTGTTTCTTCCCTAAAATTGTTTCAATTTTATTATTTATATTTAGATTAAAGTCTCCTTGTTTTAAATAAACTTTTTTTCTAAATATTTCTTTTTCCAAAATATTATTTTCATTAATATCAAAACTTAATTGTGTTGGTAATACTTTCTTATAATTTATATTTTGTAAATCATCATATATGTAATCTTCTTTTTTAATATACTGCCAATTTTTATTTAAATCAATATCCAATTGTTGTGGTATTTCTGTGATATCTTTCAACTCTTCATATGAAGTTAACATTCTTTGTTCATTTTTAAATTCAATCATTGTATCATTGAACCAATAATCTTTATAACCTGTATAACCTGGAGCATTTTTTACACTTTTTTCAAATACCTCCATTACACTTTTTTCTTCAAGATCAATATTTAATGATTTTTGATATAAATTAAAATTAGTATTATTCTTATTTTGTAATTTAACTTTTATTAAATATATCCCTTTAGATTTAATTTGTAATATAACTTTACTATTAGTATTAGTATTTGTAATACTAACATCTCCTTTTGTTAAATCTGCATCAAAAATAACTTTATCATTAGATAATAATACTTCTAATATATTATTACTAGTTGTATGGTCCATTTCTATTTTTATATTTGTATTAGAACCCATTATAGGTAAATAGAAAGAATAATAATTTCCTTCATTATCTGTATCTATATTTATTTCATTTTTATTTCTAATTAATGTATATTCATTATAACCTGACATACTTTCTAAATATTGGTTTTGTCTTAACAAAGAAATACCATTAGTATTTGTATTTCTTATTATCTCTTGTTTGTTTTTCGAACTCTCCATTTTTATTCCATCAGTGTCATTACTACTTTCTAGTTGTGTAAATAATTGGGTATCTCTAGGTGTATCTATATCATAACCACCTGTTATATAATCAGTAAAACTACTTAGATTTAAACCTGTTGGTGTTGTTATTGTTGATGCTACAAATACTTTTTGATCTGTTCCTTCCATTCTACTTAATACATTAATTAAATTAGCAATATTTTCATGTCCACTTTTATATTTTTCTACTATATTATTATATTGAATATCTGCACTATAATATTTCATTAGATGCGCGTAATTATCATATGTATTTTCTAATGAAGTCTGGAGCTTTTTTTGTGCCTCTGGTGTTAAAATATTTTCTGTTATGTCATCATTTTCTATTGTGTATAATGCATCTATATAATCTGTTTTTATTTTATCTTTGTATTTTTGTTTTATCTCATCTAAATTTGTTTGTAAATCATCATCTTCTGTTGTATATATATTCACTATCTCTTTTGTTATATTTGATTTATTTCTATCTACTCTACTATCTTCCCCTCTTATTTCTGTAATTTTATAACCTTCACCATTTGCTTGAATATTTTTTTCACATTTTTCTAATTCTGGATTTTTTAGTGTTGATAAATTTTGTGCAGTTGCTATTCCACCTTCTCTCTTATGATTATATATCATATATCTACTTTTATGTTTTTGTTCCCATTTTCCACCGTCATCAAATATAGGTTTATATGTCCAATAATATTTATTTATTGTTGTTTTATGAAAATCTGTTGTTGGTGCATCAATATCTTGATTAGTATCTTCTTGGTCAGAAGGATCTTTTGGTACAAAAATATAGTCAAGTTCTTTATAGAAATCAAAGGTATTATTTAATGTTGCAGATTGATGACTTTTATTTACAACTGATGCCAAACTATTACCTTGTAAACCTTTTATTGTTTGAAGATTCACACCTAAATCATTAATAGAATTAATTTTAGCGTGACAACTTGCTCCACAAGTTGGCGGTTGTAACAATATAGAAGGTATATTATTTGTCTCTAAATATGTTTTTATATCTGCTCTTATTGTTGAAGTTGGAACATTATTATAACTACTATAATATGGTAATTCATTTGAATTATTTCCATGTGAATGTGTTGTATCATCACCAAGATAAATAAATAATTTACTTCTTAAATTCCCTACTGTTTTTTCAAATGCTTCTTTTGTTTTGTTCCATAATCCAAATATATCACTATATTGATCTCCTCTTTGCTTTCTTCCATCTCTTACATTATCTATTGCATTTAATGCTTCAATACGGTTATCTATCCAATCTGTTGATCTAACACTATCATTTATAGATAACCTTACTTTATTATAATTAATTACTTCTCCTATATCTTCTTTTAGGATTTTCCTTACATATGGTGCTGCTCCGTCTATAGATCCTGATACATCTGTTATAATCCCTATATCAAGTTCTTCTACACTATTTGGTATTTCTAAATTCGCCCAGTCATATTTTTTTTGAAATGACACCTCTGATTGTACATCTAATAATTCAAATAAATATGTAGGCATCCCTGTTATATTTGGAATACAATGACCCCCATTAAAACATTCTGAATCATTTGTACAAACATCTCCTTCATATTCTTCTAAACAATATGTAACTTCTTTTTTACAAGAATATAATTCACTATCAGAACCTGGAAATATTTTATTTACATCTTTAAATGGTCCTGGGTTTATTTCATAACCTTCATCACAAATTTTGGTTTGTTCAACACAAGGATTTATTTCTATATTACCATAAAAAACTCCTGCTTGAGAATTATTTGACATACCATATCTACCTATTGGAAATTCTTCTCCTTCTAATGGAATTGCTTCTATCTTTTTTTCTCCATTTATATATATTTTTAAACTATCTTTTTTATAATCTATTTCCATATCATATAATTCATTATGATTCCACATCACACCAGCTTCATATTTTAATTTAGTTGCAACACCATTTTTCTTTTGTGTTATTATTGCTCCTTTTTGAACATTCCCACCTTGAGCAGAAGCTCCATCCCAATAAAATGTTATATAATTATTTTCATCTTTATAACCAACAACATATCCTATATTATCACTATCGTTTGTTTTATCTGATTTCAATGTACTCTTCATTAAAACTTCATTTGTTTCTTTAAAAAGCCCAGTATTTGGTACCAAGAACATTGTATCTCCAATCACATTTTTGTCTTGATAAACATCTGTTCCATTTATTGACCAATCCCCTGGTGTCCCAGTATATTTTTCTTCAAATTGATTTAATGGTGCATTTTTAAATCCTTCTTTTAAACAATATGGTTTTAATTTTTCCAAAATTCTATTTCCATATTTCATACATTTATCTTCTTCACTTCCATCATCAATACAAATTGTTGTTGGAATTTGACATTTACCATTTTTAAATGTAACACCCAAACCACAATTTACTGGAGTACCCATATTATTTGATTGGTTTAACACACATCTTTGTCCAGATATATTTGTTGCTTTATACTCTCTATTTGGTTGATTAAAACAAGGTTCTTGTTCTACTATTGTTGTTTCATATGTTTTACATTGTTTTGTTAATGTATTATTACAAACTTTTGGTTTAGTTTTACTTACATCTAATCCAGAATTATTATCTTGAAAAAATAAAGAAGTCCAATTATTAAACCTTTCTCTATCTTCTTGAGAACCACCTATAATTTGTTCTATTAGTTCTTTTAGACCTGCTGAAGATATTGCTGTTCCAGTATCTTCTTCAGTAATACAATACATGTGTTTTTCTTTCATTAAATTATTACATCTTAAACCTGCTGTTCTTCTTTGAGATATACTTGCTGAAGTTCCAACTACAGTAAATGATTCACCTCCACTAGAATTACTACCATTTAATGCTATATTTTCTGCACTATTTATATTTTGCCAACCACAACAATCAAGAATATCATTACAAGTTTTACTTGTAATTATACTACCTGTTTGGTTTTTATTTAAAGGATTTGTAGTATCATCTAACACAATACATCTACCTTCTTTATTATTACTTGCTAATTCTGCTCTATCATCACTATCAAGATTAGTTATAAATGCAACTTTTCCTGTTATATCAGATATTCTTTTACTTTTCTTTTGTTCTAATATAGAACCCCAATAAATACCATTTATTATATTATCCATTTCAACTTGTCCACTTTGAATTGATATTGTATGATAATCATATTTATCATATCTTTTTTGACTTCCCTCCATTGTTCCTGGTGCTCCTAAAAACACATAATCATTTAAAGAATATTCTATCGTATCTGGTATTTGTGAATATTTATATGTAAATTTACATACTGCATTCCCCTGTATTTTACTACTAATTTGAAAATCTTTTTCCCATACACCATTAACTTTTTTTCCACAAGATTCATTAGAATTCATTAATGAATTTGTAGATGATAACATTGAGGTTTTAATATTACAAACTCCTTTTTTATTTTCTAATGTTACTGTTGGTGTTAATATAACACCCCCTTTTTTTGCTATAAATGAAACACCACCACAAGTACCTGACATTGCAAAATACCCGTCAAATGCAAAAGGACTAGTAACAACTCCTTGACTATTTGTTATCCTAAAACCATAATCTTCTGCTAATTCAGTATAAGAATTTGAAGTATTACAAACACCTGTACCACATCCTTCTTCTGCAATATAACTTCCTTGAACACAAAGTTTCAAAGGTGTCTCTGAATCAAGAGAACATCTTGCTTGTACTTGTTTATCTAATGTTAAAAGTGCTGTACCAGTATAACCTAATGCTGGTTTAGACATTTTATTTAATGTCATAAAATCTGTAATATTATGTGTAACCCCCCCAAATGTATCTGATGGTAAAAATATTTCATGTCCATATTTTGTCATACCATTTTTATATATTTGGTTTATATAATTATCTGTTAAATGTGCCCACTTACCATTAGTTGTAACATTTTTATGATTAACACCTAGATTAGTTAAATAATTTTGTTGTCTATCATAAAGTTCATTTAATGGATTTTCAAAAAATAAACCGTAATGTGCAGGGTTATAATTTTGTTTTTTTGATTTGTTTTTTATTTTACTATGGGCACCAAATGTATCACTAGTATATATCCCCTTTTCATTTCCACCACCTATACTATTTTGATTTATATCCCCTTCTTCATATTTGTTTGTTTGTCCACTTTTATATCTAAATTGATAAGTTCCTGGTTTTTGATTTGCCTCCATAATAATTCTAGGTAATCTTGTTATACCAAGATTAACTAAATAATCTTGTTTTATTTTCAAGGTTAAATCATTTGTTAATAAATTTAAATCATCCCCTTGCAAATCTTTCCAAGGTCCACTTTGTTCTATTTCTAATGTAGTTTTACTTTCTTGACATCCTAATAATGTACTTCCCACTGGACATGGATCTTCTTGTTCAACTTTATTTTCAATTGCTTCATCTTTTAGACTTTGTAATCGTCCTACAAATGCTTTAGCTTTTATTATACAATCTGTTTTTGTCTTTCCATTTATTTGATTTCCTATATTCCAATTAAAATTTTTTCCAAACATATCATGTGTACTATATCCTATTGGTTCAGTAAATTTTTTTGTCCCATTTGTTGTTAATTTATCACATACTTCAGCAAAAGTAAGTTCAATACCATCTTCATCTAATCTACAAAACATATTCTCTATTTCACTTTCAGCAATATTTACATTTTTAATACAACTACACTCTGGTTCTGTATCTGTACAGTTTGCAACATCTGTAATATTATTTGTTTCCCCATTTATTGGTTCATTTATAGTATATTCTTCACAAGTACCTTCATTATTTGCATTTGCTGTTCTTACTAATTCTTTTGCTTCATCTGTTAATTTATATGGATTTATTATATTTGTTTTACCTGATTCAATTATATCTTCTACATCTAACATACAAAAGGATACATTCTCCTCTGTTGATTCAGTCCCTTTATTTTCACCTAATAAATATATATCTATTGATAGTATTTGTGTAATCATAGTTATCATTAAAATTATTTTTTTTATCATAAAAAACCCTTTTTAATATATATTATAATATAAATATGTATTTTTGATTTTTATCTAAAAAAAAATTTAACTTTAGTATATAATTAGTTGGTTTTCCATTATATTTTATCTGGAAAACCAACTAATCTAGTTTTTTTATTGTTTAACTTTTATTATTTAACTTTTATTGTTTTTGTTAAATCTACTACTGCTTGATTCACTGCTTGAGTAAGATTCACTGTGCTTTCTATTGTTGTTTCTTTTAACCATTTTTTTAGACTTCCTAATAACATCCCTGAAATTATTAGAGTTACTATTACCATTAAAATTACATATGCATAAACTTCTAGTTGTACTAATAAAGAAACTGTACTATTTGTAATTATATCTTCAAGATAATTATTAATTAACATAGGTAATGCAAAATCATACATTATAACATTTATAGACATTATCAACATTGTAAATATCACAAATACAAAAGTTGAAGCTAAAATTAACTTGAACATCCATTGATTTACATTTTCTATTATACTTATTATTTTTGATTGTCCTTGTTCTTTCATCCAACTTTTATAATTATCTATTGCTACTTTTGAAAAGAATGCATAGAATGGTACTATTAATGCTAATCCCCAGCCTAAAATTGTTGCTAGTATTGCTAATAACAATATTAATATTATATTAAATGCAAAAGCATACAATATACCTATTTTAATTACAAATAATATTATAGGTATCACCCATCCATCTACTGGTGGTGATACTATTTTGTCTGCTCCTTTTAATTCTTTTTTATAATAAATTTTTTCTGATACACCTATTAATGATATCATTTGTGTAATTTTATCTACACTCATTACTTGATCCCATTTTTGTTGCAAGTCTTTTGTTCTTTCATAATTAGTATTTCCACCTTTATTATATAACAATGTAACAAAATCTGCTACCTTTGTATATACATCATCAAACATTGTTCCTTCTATATATTTAAATGTTTTAAATATTTGTGTTTCATTGTTTATTGTTAATATGGTTGCAAGACAAGGATAAAATTCTTCTACTGTTAAAGTAGTTGAATCAGTTGAAGTTATTACATCAGAGCAGGAATCTATGAATGTTTCATGTTTTTGTCTTAATATATTATCATAAGTTAAAAAATTATTTTTTCCAAATATACTTTCAACTCCAAATGTACTATTATTTATATCTTCTTCACCTGAAAAAAAAGATGGCATAATATCATGTACTTGTTCTTCTAACTCTGTACTATCTATTCCTGATAATTTATAACATCTTCTTTTTTGTTCTTCACCTATACTTGTAAAAAATGTTTCGATTGTTGTTTTTTTTATTTCGTCTGTTGTACCTGTCAATGTATTAGGAATACATCCTGTTCCTATACTTAAATCTCCAATTAAAACATTTAAACTTGTCGCTGCATTAAATAAATCTTGTTTTAAATTATTTAATTTATTCATATCTTTATCTTCTAGTCCTGTTTTAAAAATTATTTTTGCTTTTGTTCCTGTTGTGACAGGTTCAATATAATTATCTGTTGAAAACATTAATTCTCTTAATAAATTTCTATAACTTAGTCCTATAATATTTTTGCTTTTTAATGTATTGATACCTAAATATGTATCTGTGTATTTCCCTCTTTCAATATTTATATATTTACTTTTATTGTTTTGAATTTTATATGTTTCTACACCACTTTCATCCCCCTCACACTCTCCATTTTCATTTGGCATATAACCACCTATACACATAGTTTCACTTTGACCTATATAAAAATCTTTTAGATTAAGATAATATAATTCTGTCAGTTGATTTGCTGTTGTTGAATGATATTGTTCTAATGTTGTGGTTCCTATTTTTTCAAATTCTTCTGTTTCACCAGTTGTTGCTTTTTTTGGAGTTGTTATTTTATATATACAATCCATTAAATTCGCCGTACAAACACTTTCTGATGGTAAAACTAATTCACTTAGATTTGTCTTTGAAAAATACTTATTTCCATATATATAACTACTTTTTAACTCATTACCATAATATAAAGTATTATCTATGTCACTTTCTGTTTTCACTTCTTCTGAAAAACTATTAGGTAACATATATATTTCTTTAAATATTGCTGTTGTTTGTGAATTTATTTGTGCTTGATTATTTCTTGTTACTGTTTTATTATTACTTGAAAAAAAACTTTTATTATCTTCTATACTTACTTTTTCTCTATATCCATATTCATATATTGGAGTTACTTGTAACTTATTTGTATTAGATATTATTTTACTCCCTTCTTTCACTTCTTCATTTTCTTCAATTGTATTAAATAATTTTTTAAATATTTCTATTTTCATATTACTACTTGTAGAATCCATAGTTGTATTGTAGTGTGATATATATGGGTTTAATACGTATCCTGATATAGAACTTCTACCATTCAACCACTCATTTCTTTTATCTTTTTTACTACTTACTTTACCATTTACTGTTTCATCTATTAGTTCTTTATTTCTTAATATTTGATTATCTAAATATTGTTCAACTTCTGTCAATATTTTTAAAATATAATTATATTGATATATAAACTTTTTATAGTTCATATATTTTTTACCAAAATCTGCTTCTCCTGCTGCTTTTTCAAAATGTTTATTCTTTTTCACTTCTATTGTTGGTGCAAAAGTTTGTGTTATTTTAATTTCTGGTCTTAACCATTGAATTGTTTTTTGATACTTTGATACATCAAATAAATCAACAGGTGTTTTTATTTTTTCAAAATATTTAGTTATTAAATGATACCAAAACAATCTTTCAATTGTATTATTTTTGTTTATTGTTGTATTATCATCTGTTGTTTCTACTATTTCTGGTAAATCAAATCTTATCATTATTTCGTTTGTGTTGTTACCATACACACTGGTCACATCATCAAGATTGTTTAAATCTTTTTTTTGTGGTATACCAATTGATTCTGGTCCTACTCTTACATCAAAGTTGAAATCTTCTTTTTCCATTGTATAATAATTATGTCCATCTTTTATTGTTACTGTCTTATTATTACTTGTAGAACCAAGTTTCAATGATAAATAATCTGGTCTAATTGCATTATTTATAAAACCCCTTGACCAAGATTCAAGTGCTCCTATTAAAACTGTACTATCAGTATAATCATTAATATCACCTGATTTAAATATATTTGTTTTATAATCTCCACTTGCTTCAACTATTCCTTTACTATAACCAAACCCATCTATTTCAATTCCATGTAGAAAAGTTGGTATTTTATTTTCTGTTTTTTGAAAATCATTTATGTTTTCTTTTATTGGTGTTGTTGATTTTCTTTTTACTTCTGTACTTCCTCTATTAATATGTTCTGCTCTTAATAATGCTACTATTTTTGTAATTTTATTTGTAGTTTCATTTGATACATTACATTTAAATTTTGAATCTGTTATTTTTGGTATACATTTTTTTAGTAATTCTTCTTTTATTTCATTTATAGCATAATAATTTTTACCGTTCACATCTTCTGTATTTGGTAAGAAAATATTACTTAATATTATGTTTGATAACAAAGACATTCCTTTTTTATCACCGTTTTCTTCACCTGTTTTCTTTATTTGTTCTACTTGACTTATAAGTTTTTTTAGCTTTTCATTTATTTGAGCTTCTTTACTTTTTATCTCTGTTTTATTTAAATCTTTATTTAAGTCTAATGAACTACTCCCCCCTACAAATAAATTATCTTTAATAAAATCATTATGTCTTGTATGCCATAAAAAATCATATTTTGAAGCTTGTGGTTTTGTGGTTAATCCTGTTACAATTAATTTTCTATAATTATCTCCCTCTTCTCCAATTCGTTGTTGTAAATTAATTAATTGACCTAATTTTCTTATAGGTTCCCCTGCATTTCCTAAAGCACTTGTATTTCCCCCCATAATTCTTACAAATGAATTATTTACTCCATTTATAATTTCCCCTTGAAAATCCGCTTTTTCTTTTATCATTGTTATTTGTTTAAAAATCCCAGGTATTACTGCTTTAGGTCTTATTGGGTTTGATTTTGTTAAATCTTTATTTTTTAATTTCAAAACTACTTCTTCTTTACTGTCACCTACTAGATAATAATGTTTTTCATCTTCTATATCACTTTCTTTTTCCTCTAAATCAAAACCATATATTAATTTTTCTATTATGTTTAATGGTAATCCTAATAATAATGGTACATGAATCAAATTATAATTTCCTGTACTTGCTGTAGATAGATTTGCATTATTTGTTATTCTTGATTTATCATGTGTTTGAACATCTGGAGTCCATGCAAATACTTGATTTGAAACTATTATTGGTTTCATCATTATTACTGGTATAGGTTTTAATATAGCAATTGTTACAAATGTTAATATTATTATCTTATATATTATATTATTAGTTAATGACTTATAAAAGAACATTTCTATTATTTTTTCTAATGTTAATTTTTCAGTTTTATCTAATGTTATTAATTGATAAAAATATTGAATTAATACAAAAAATGCAATTATTAAATTTATTACCAATCCTAATACTACTATTGACTGTGTATTATATATTTTTTCATATTCTAACAACCAACTATCTGGATTCCTTTGTATTTCTTCATAAAAATATTGTAATATAAAATTATTTTCATGATGTAAAACTATCTCTAACATTGAAGCAGCATTAAGCTCTGTTACTCCTACTACTAAAACTATTAAAAAACTTATTATTTTCATTATTTATCTCCCTGTCCTGATAAAAAACCATTAATTGGTTTATATATGTAATTTATTATTTTAAATAACAACCAATAACTTCCCACTACCACAAATGGTAAAAATAAATGGAACAATGTCATTTTTAAAGTTACAGTTAAATAAAAATAATAAGGAACTATTGTTAATGAAATTACCATAGCAATAATATAATACAATACTAATGCAAATACCAAAGTTATTAAACTAATAGATATTATTGTTACTTTATTTGTTAAGAAATCTATTAATTTTTTTATATTTAATATATCTTTTTCAACACCATTTATTTCTTCTTTCATATTAGTTGGATTTGTCATTGTCAATATCATTTTATATAATATTATAAACATTTCTTTAGTATAGTCATATATTAACATTTTCATTGTTTGCAATACACTTTTAACAATTAGGTAAATAGGACCTATAAAATAATTTTTAATAAATAAAAACATTTCTATTATTGTTTTTATTGACATTTTTATTAAGAAAAATAAAGATATAAGAATTACTATAGCTTCAAATAAAACAATGTATTTTACTAAAATCAACATTCCTTTTAAAAGTAATAGTCCTGTTGTTATCTGTGTTCCAATTTTTCCAAAAGTTATATAAGCAAAATCTGTTGTTTTAATTAATAATTCAAATATCATATATATAGTTCCATAATTAATTACATATGACATTACTTCTTGTTGCATTGGTTCAAAACTATCTTCTGTTTCATTAAAAGAACATTTCTTTAGACCTTTTACCCCTTCTTCTATTGAACTTTCTATTGTTTGTGATCTATTTGATATACCTTTTATTATATTTGTTATTTCTTTTACTTCGTTATTTCCCTCTATAGGAACTGGTATTTTAATTTCATTTATTATTTGATTTGTTAATATTTCATTATTTTTATTTGTTTTATTTTCTATAATAAACATTTTCTCAATTATTTCTTCTAAGAAAGAAAATCCATCATTAAGTGTTGTTGATACATACATAAATATATTTACCACTTTTCTATCATTTAAATCATTTACCATTTCTAATAGAGAATTAATTAATAAATCTAATATTGCACTTACTATTTCTGGAAAAAAGTAAGTTATACCTGCTCCTGCAATTGCATCTGCTGTTTTTCCTATTCCTTTACCTATAATTGTTCCTAATCCAGGAACAGCACTTCCTATTAGAGCTCCTACATTACCAAATTGTCCATATTTAACACCTATTGTTGCTCCTAATAAAATAAATGCAGGTTCTTTACTTAAAGGTTCAAGTATTTCTTTCACTTTTTCTGGTATTATTTCTAAAGTTTCTTTTACAATATCATTTGTTTTTATTTTTTCATTTATTCTTTTTTTAACAAGTGGTACTATGATTTCTTCATATTGTTTTGTTTGTAATTCTATTAGTTCTGATTTTGTATTTGTTAGTATTGTAGAACCAGTTTGACTTACTATTGTTGGATTATTTTCTGCTAAATGTACATTATCTCTCCATTTTTCTTTATCAAAGTTATTATTATATGTTGAATCATATATATCTGCTGTTACCACTTTGTACTCTGCTGGAATTATAGCAGGTGTTGTTTCTGTCACTTCATACAATTTTTTTGTTGTTGTACTAGAAGAATCATGTATATCTAATATTACATTTTTTGTAAAAGCTAGTATTTTACTATGCGCATCATTTTGAAAATATTGGATTTGACTACCTATAACCCCTGATTTAAAAGTACTATTTAATAAAGTAAAGTAATTTTTAACTCCTTTATTTTCTGATTCTTTTGTTAATAATTTTTCTAAATCGACATAATTTTGATACTTGTAATACATATCTGTATATTGATTTATTATATTATCTAATATCATTGTTATATTTCTATCATTTGTTGTTTTATCCAACATTATCATATTCTTTAAATTATTTAACAACAATATATAATCATTTATTTTTTCAAATGTATTTAATTCATTTGAATTATTTTTTAAATAAATTAAATAAGTATCTAAAAATTGAGTTATTACTTTATCTTTCTTATTATTCTTTATTTTTTTATATGTATTTAATTTTAAAAGGGTTACATTTTCTTTTAGATACTTCACTTTTTCTTTTTCATATTCTAAACTATTATCTGTCATATATAATAATTGTTTTGTTCCACTTTCTTCTTCCTCTGGATGAAAAAATACATTTGAACCTTTTAGATTAAATATACTTGGACCCGATGTTCCTGTAGCAGGTGTTTGTTCTCTTTGAATTGAAACTTGATTGGTTGGATCTATTATATGTTTTATATATAATATATTTTTATTTTCATTATTGCTTTTCTTTATTATATTTCTATAACCTGCATTATCTATACTTTCTTTGGTATTTGTTGTTTTAATTCCTTTTATTTTTTTATCTTCTAAAAAAATATCAAATAATAATAAATCTAAATAAGGTGATATATAAGAATCTATAAAATTATATGATTCCAATTCTACTTTTATTTGGTTTAATGAATTTTCAAATGGTTTTTCAAATATAGGAAACTTTTCCATTCTTTTTACTTTATTATTACAATATTGATATTCTGGTGTTGGTGTTATTGCTGAATTAAAATCAACACTAATTTTTTGATCTCTTTTATTTGCCCATTTTGGTGTTATATAATCTTCTACATAGTTTTTATAAGTATTTACTGTTGTCCCTGCTCCTGATTGACATATATTTTTTATTTTTACTGTTGTTCCTATGTTTGTTGGTTCACCATTATAAAATAAGTCTACAATATTATTATAATTAGTTTTATTTGATTGATTTAATGACAATTCATATGTTGTTCCATTTGGTTCTATTTCTAACAAATGATCATTTATCCCATTTTTTAAAAAAAACTTTCCTGTATTTTCTATACCAAATGCTAAATAAAAATCATTTATTGAATTAGAATTTGGTAAATTTTTTAATAAAAAATTTAATAGGTTGACATTATTTTTATATTCCCCTTGAACAAATAGTGAATTTATAGTAGAATTATTTGGATCTGTTAATGTTTGACTTGTTGTGTCAGTATATTTTATTATCCCTGTTGTTTCATGTATTGAAGGTCCAAATGCTAATGAAAAATATAGATTAGTTAATCGTAAACATTCTAATTTATCTGAACCTTCTTCACATTCCAATATATCTTTTTTATCTATCTCTTTTACTTTTCTTTTTGTTTTTATCCATTTTTCTGCTATTTTTTTATTTAATTGTGTTGTCAAATATACATTCAATATTGCTTTATAGTTTGCTAAAACCTGCTCTTTTGTTGCATTACCTATTTGTTTTTTTATTAGTACTTGTTGTATTTTCTCTAACTTAGTAAACTTACTTTTATTATTTTCCGTGGTTGTATTTACTTCATTTATTGCGTCAATCTTAATATGTTCATTATCATTATTTTTCAAACCTAATATTATATTCATATTTGATACAACATTTCTAGGGAATAACATATTATTTACTTCATTTATTGGTAATAATTTCAAACCTTTATAATCTTCATGATTATTATTTAATAATACATTTACATATTTATCTGTATATATATATGTCATATTTAAATCATTCATTACAGGATAATTACTTTCATAAAAAATACCTTGTTTTCTATTTTTATTAAACCATAATTTATATTGATTTGTATATTTTGCAACACCACTAGCATTACTCCCCATATACAAATCTGTTGCACTTGGATTTTCTTGTGTTTCTTTAAATTTTATTGCTTGTTTTATATATGTTTCTATTGTTTTTTCTTGTGTTTTTAATATCTTTTCTTGTTCTTCTTCATTAAAAACTTCATTAGTGTTAAAATATGTATAATTTTTATTTTTAATAAATGAATTCTCTAAAAATGGTTGAGTATGTTGAATTACTGTTTTTCCATCTCTGCTTCTTCCAGTTAAATTATTTCTTTGATTTGAACCATGAAAGATATCTTCTATAATATTTTTTCTTTTTATTAAACATTTTAACTTTGTTGTATTTATTGTTCGTTCTCTTTCTTTTTTGTGAAACGACATTAAAAAATTATTTCCAATTTGAATTGGATTTATATTCCAATCTACATCTTGTTCAAGATAGTTATTATATATCCAGTCATTCCAAGTTTCTATATATACAGGATAATATATTGCTGTTGAATCAGATCCTATATTTGTTGTACTACCATTTAATGGAATATTTAAGGCTTCACCATTTAATGAAAATATATATTTTGTTATAACCCTGAAAAGATAATATATGATATTTGGGACTCTATAGTAATCTACTTTTGTATCTCCTACACCATCATTATTTGTATCTTTTAAAGATACATTACCTACCACCATATTTGACACTATTGGATTTTTTTTAAATATTATTTTTATTTCTTTTCCATTTTTATTAAGATCTCCTGTATCTGTTAAAGTTTGAAAAGAACCAGATAATTTATTTGCTTTTTCTATTTCTATTATATGTATCCCTTCTCTTGCTTCACTTGTAAAAAAAGAAAAATACATCAAGAAAATTGTTAATTTCATTATCATTGATTCAAAGAAAAAAGCTTTAATTGAACTCATATTACCTATTGTACTAAAAAAATCATCTCTATTAAATATTAGCATCATTCCCATATATAAAACAACAACAGAAGGTAACAATCTAAAAAATATTACATTAATTAATTCTGATATATTAATTGTACTTGTCATAAAAATACTACTTAATGGTTGATAACCATAAAATAAATAATCAATACCATATAAAAAATTTAGAAGAATATTATTTATTATTGTTCCTGATTCAGGTAATAATATAGGTGTATCTGTTGAGAATATTTGATGAAACAAATTATCTGTTGCCATTTCATAAAAATCTGTTAAATGTGTTGACGTATTTGGATTAACAACGTCTGATACTTTTATACCACTATTCCAATTCAATCCAAATAGTTCATTTACAAATGCTGTTGCCCCAGACAAATAAGCAAATAATGGTATTAACGCTACTAGCCATACCCAAAAAAGTACCTTTTTTTGAGTTTCTGAATGTTGACTCATATTAATTTAATCCTTCAAAAGGGTTTACAAAGTCATACCCTTGTGTTTCCACAAGTTTTATTTGTGCATTTACCTTTTTCTCCAAATCTTTAAAATATATTCCATAACTATTATCTAATCTAATTATTATTGGGTAATCTTTTTCTGTTTTTTTACTTTCTGGTTTACTTTTTGGCCATTTAATTGCTAGGTAATCATAAAAATTATCATAAGAAATTTTAAATAGATATTCTTTTTCTTCTTTTGTTAATTCTTCTGTTTCACTTTCATATATGTTTTTATTCTCCCAATGAATATAATACTCTTTTCCAATTTCTATTTTATATACACCTAACACATTTTCTTCTTCTTTTACTATATATTCTATTTTCATTTGATTAAACTTTTTTGCCACTAATTCCAATACTATAGGTTGAATTTGTAACATTTTTTCTTTTTCTGTTTCCGTTCTCTCTTTATATTTTTTATATAATTCTTCTATATATTCCTGTACTTTTGGTTCTTTTGTTTTAAATAATTCTTTTAATATACTTATATCTTTTTCCCATTCTTCATTAGTATATTGAATCTCTTTTATTTCCTCTGATATTTCTCCCAATAAATTTATTGTTTTTATCCCTACATAATTTTGTTCTATTTCTTGATTGATTTTATCTATTTTTGTTTGGTTTGTTTCTGAGATATTTTGTTGTAATTCTTCTGTTGCTATTAACATTGTAATAGACATAATTAAAACTATTATTATATTCACTTTACTTACCTTTTTATTATTATTATAATGATTTTTTTTGTTTTTTTTTTTGGATATAACTTTTTTTTTATTATTTCAATATTTTGTACATTTTGTACATTTGTAATTCAACCCATTGTTTTTCTCTTTCACTCATTTGATTTATCAATTCTGATATTTTATTCCCTATTATTCCATATTTTATACGAGTTCTATACAAAACCATACTTTCTATTTTTTTAATATATTGGATTTCTAATTGTTTTAATAATAAATCATTCACTTCACCTTTGTCTATCATTATTTTTATTTTATTTTCTATCTCATTCTTTATTATTTTTTCTATCACTAATTTTTTTAAGCTACTTGTACTGTTTTCATAAAATTTTATTTCTTTATTTTTATTTGTATCTGTTCTTTTATTACTCTCTATACTTGGATTCGCTTCTATCATTTTTTCTATTAATTTTATTCTAGTTTGATTAAATACACTATCTATAGGTAGGTTATATCTGGTTATTACATTATATTTTTCAAGATTATTATAAATCAATATAAATGAATTTAACTTATATATCTCGTCTATATTTGTTTTTATTGTATTTACTATTTTGTTTTCATGTTCTTTGGTTCTTTTATTTATTGCTTGTTTTATATTTGCATTAAATACTTTTCCATTACTTATTTCTGTTAGTTGTTGATAATAACTTTGTTTTTTAATATCCAGTTTATAATCTTTGAATTCTTTTATTATTTTTTCTTTTGTTCCTGTATCTGTATCGTCTGCATACCAGTATGAAAAATATTCTCTAACTTTTATTGTTGGTTCTATATATATTGCAGAATATAAATCTTTAATTATATATAATGTTTCCCACATATAATTTTCTTTGTTTCTATTTTTGTTTTTTAATTTTCCTATAAAATTATTCATTTTAATATCAAAACTTGTTATTTCTTTTTGACTTGCACTTAATATTTCTTTTATTTTTATTCTTTCTTTTTCTGATAATTTTCCTATCTCTTTAGTTAACATTATATCTTTTATTAATGGATTAACACTAATTCCCTGACTTTGTATATTTTCTCTTAATTTTATACAAGCAATACCACAGTTTGGGTCATTCAACATAGCAACTGCTGTTTCTTTTTGATTTTGTTCGTGGTCTTTTTCACTTTTTAATGGAAACAATATATCTTCTTTTTCTTTACATTTATCTTTTGTATTTAGATTTTCAAATATCATTTTATTTAACATATCAAGGTACTCAATTATGTCAGCCTCTAATCTTGGTTTAGTTTCTTTTACACAAGTTTCAAATGCCATCTCTGCTATTTTAGTAAGATATAATTCACATTCTGTTAATGCTTTTTCTTTTGTATCTATCTCTACCTCTCCTGTACCTGAACCAAAATAACCAACTTTTGGTATTTCAAGAGTACAATTTTGATTTAGTGAAAATAAACAAAAATCACCTGTCATTTTATCTGCAACTTCAGCAACTGCTGGTGTCTCATAATTATCTTTACATGCTTTCTTTATTATTGGATTTGATATTATATGTATTGTTGCTGCAATATTTGCACTTGTTGGAAGAAACACCCCTGTTTTTTCTGTTGCTACTTTCTCGCTTGAACATTTTGCTTTTGCGATACCTGTCATAATCATATCTATTACTTTTGTAATAATAAAATCATCACTAGTGTAATATAGTAATAATTCTTCTATATCATCTATTGTATTATAGACTGAACCATCTAAATCTGATTTAAACTTCTTCATATACTTTGATACATTTATATTTCCATTAAAATTCCATTCTTTTCTATAACTTTTTTGTGCTAATTCTTTTGTTTCTTCTTCACATTTTGCAATAAAATCATTTGGTATTTGATTTTTTTTATATGATGAAGTTTTTTCTATATTTTGGTTTTTTAATATTTGATCTAGATTTTTCTTTTTTACCATTACACCTTTTCTTTTTACTTCATTACTATTAAATTTAAAGTTAAAGTTTTGTTCTATTGTATTTTTTAACATATTTAAATTATTTAAATATATTTTCTTTTCCCCTTCTTGTAGTTTAGAATATTCTTCAAATATTATTTTTCTATATTTTGGTAATTTTTGGTTTGCTTTCCCTGTATTTTCTTCCCCTTGGTTCGCCAACATTTCACCTACTGTTGTTAATTCTCCTTCTGTTATTTTTATTTTCTTTTGTCTTTCTTTTATTTTGTTTTGTGTATTTGGATAAATTGCTGTATTTCCTGTTTCATTTCTATATTGAATTAATTGCTCTAAATATTCTTTTTTTCTTTCTTCTGTATCATATCTATCTATTTTTGGTACTTTTATATTATATTTATGATTTGGCATTAAAAATGTATAAAAACCTACTTCTTTATGTGAATTATTTGAAGTAAAATCTTTTCTTAATATTACTGTTTTACAATTTAATGCAATTGCTTCTTTCTTTGTATTTGTATTTTTGTCATCACTCTCTTTTGGTTTATTTTCTTTTTGATATTGTATAAATAATTTTGTTATTGTCTTTTTTTTATTTTCATATATACCTGTTAATTCATTTTCTTTATATGTTGAGTCATATAAATCCTCACTAAAAAAATCATTATATGGACTTATACTCAAACCTTGTTCTGGACTACAAATATTATCTATAATATTACTATAAATAAATGTTTGCATTAGAATTATCATTAAAAAAAATTTTTTCATTTTAGTTCCTTTTATCTAATAATGTTCTTAACATTATTTGTCTTTTTACCATATTTTGTCTTATTATTTCGAACTCATACATTATTCTTTCATGTTTTGTTCTATTTTTTGTTCTTGTTTTATTTTGTACTTGTTCTAATGTATTTAATTGTGAATACATATTTCCATGTACTTTCATTGTTGTTATTGCAAATTTATTTTTAATATATTTAATTGTTTTTATTCCAAATAATAAATCTTCTTTTGTTATTTCTTTAAAACTTGGTAAAAGCATAGAATAGAACATTTTATTTGGAATCTCATAATTAGATCTACCTGATTTTGTAGGTAAGTCAACTAATTGACTATATTCTTCTTTATTTGTTTTAGATAAAAACATATATAGATAACCTGGATCTTCTAATACATATAACACCCTTATTATATCAATTAAATCAGGTACACCCAATAAAAAAGATTGATAATCAAACATTTTACTACTACCAAATGTTTGAAATGTTTTTTCTTGTTTTTGATCCAATGCATTCATACATAATACTTTAAAAGTATTTTTCAATATCTCTCTTTGTTGTTTATATTTATTTGTTTCTGAATCCTCTTCACTTAAAAACTCTTGTTTACTTATATTTATTGCTTTTTTACCACTTCTTTGGTCTATATTTAAATATTCATCTATTTTTACATAAACTGGTCTATTGTCTTTATTATAGATAGATTTATATGTACTTGTATTTCTTTTTTCCATCATTAAAATCATTAATTCTTTTTGTACTTTTTCTTTATTTAGACTTGTATTCCCATTTGTACCTTCATATGTGTATTTATTTATTATTTTATTTAACTCCCACTTAGTTATTTTATTATTTGCTTCTAGATATTTATTATTTGCTTCCCATGCTAATTCTGTTAAGAAACCTATAATTTCTTTTTCATTATTTTTTGTTTCATCAAATATTGTAAAATTTGTTCCTGTTGGAGTACAAAATGCTTTTATTTCTCCTGGGTTATCTCCTATACTTGCCTTTTTTGCCTTTTCTTTTATTTCTTCATATATATAATTCAATCTTTGAACTCTACTTTTTTTTACCATTTTTATTGAAAATATTTTTCTCATTATATAATCATATATACTTTTCTCCCTTTCTGAATTAAATTTATAATTTATTTGAAGTTCTTCATATATATATTCATAAATTTCATATAGATTATCATTATTTAAATCAAAAACATCAATAGTCATTGAATTTGGTAAATATTTTATTGCTATTGTATGATGTTCATCTTTTATTATTTTTCCATCTTTTACTGCTTCCCCTGCTTTTTTACTTTTTTCCTTTGCTTCTGTTTCACTATCTGTAGATTCTTTTTTTGTTTCCCCTGCTTCTTTTGCTGCAACACCTTCTTTTCTTTTTTCCTCATCTTTTGAATCAGTTGAAGATTTGTTTAATTTATTTTTTGGTTCAAAACCAACAATTGTTGTTTCAGAATCCACTTTTGTCTTGTAACTTCCTCCTGTTAATGACATAGCATCACCTAAAAACACTTCATTTACTTTTCTAAAATAATTTTTTTGATTATTTCTTGTTAACAATTCTTTATATGTTTTTGTTCTATTTACCACTGGTTCTATTATCTTATTATTCAATTGTTTTATTATTGGATTATCTGTTATACTTGCACCATTTTGGGCTTTTCTTCTCCAATCTTGTAAATCTTTACAAGCCAAACTCCTTGTATCAAATGACATACCTAAATCCATAGTTAAAGCAAGATTTAATATTTTATTTACTAAGTGTCTTGCCCATTTATGTGACTTTTTCCATTGTTCTTTTTCTAGATTACCATCATTTCCTAAATTAAGACAAGCTTGAATTGCCATTAATTCTACAAAATTTATCCCTACATTTATTCTTAATGCATCCTCTTTTGCTGTACCCATTCCTAATTTCAGATCACCTTCAAATGCATTATCCATGTGTTCTTTTATACATTTTGTCATACCCACACCATCAAACATTTTTTTCATTGCTGCTGTATTTAATCCATTTTTCACAACTGTATAATGTATTCTTGTTATTATATTCATTAACATTTCTATTTGGGTTTGCATCTTTAATTCATTTAATAAAGCTTTAAAATTTCCACCTGCAAATTGTTGTAAAAAATCATTTATAAATGAATCTATTCCTGCTGTTAAATCTATTTCACCTGTTTTACAATTAAATTTAGAACTTAAATCGGCACTACCTAATGAAGTATTAGATACTGCAACTCTAAAACCACTTGGTTGTTGATTTATAGTTAAATCTTGATTATATTTTACAAAACTTTTGGTTTTACCATCTAATGTCATCCAAGTTGGTTCATTTGTTGCAAACATATTAGTATAAATACCTAATAATATTAGGTATTTATATTTCCATTTTATTTTATTCATTAAAATACCTCTTCTTCAACATTTTTGTTTCATAGTTCAACTCTAATCTTTGTTTATATTGTTCTATATCTGTTGTTGCTGAACCTTCATTATGTTTTTTATCATTATTTATTAAATCTTCTTTTATTCTTTGTTGTAATTTTATTTTTTCTTGTTTACAAAATACATATTCTGGTGGTGGATTAAAAGGATCTTCAGGTTCTACTAAATTCATACATTTTTGTTGAATATAACTTCCCTTTCCTTGTTTTAATTTTTCATTAAATAGTTCTCTATACTCATTAAATAAAATAGTATCATCCCTTAATTCTTCCATAGACATTACTCCTATTTTTACTTTAAATAAATTTTTTGTTAAATGTATTTTATTAAGATTTTTTCTTATTTCTTCTTTTTCTGGTTTCTCTTTTATGAATGTTGCACCTTTTATTTTTTCTGTTATTTCTATACAATCTGTAAATTGTCTTAATGCTTTCCTATATACTATAATTTTTTGGTCTGTCCCATCTAATAGTTCAGTTGCATACAATTTTTTTACACATTTACCTAACAAACAATCACCAGAAGACTTACAAGAAGTCATTGGACTTTCTGCACATACTTTTTTCTCTATGTAATCTTCTTTTATTGTATCTATATGTTTATTTATATTTTTTGCTAATTTATGACAATATTCATTTATACCATCTAAAAACATATTCTGAGTTGTAATAGTTGGTTTACCTGTTTTTGTACACACTTGTTCTTTCCCTAATAAACTTTGTCCCTCTAATAACATTTCTACATTATATTCTCCATCCTTTGTTTTATTATTATAAGTACATGTATAACCTTCTCTTACATCTAAACATTTATCTGTATCTAATTCACTATCAAAACCTAATAAACCATGTAAAGTATTTTCTCCACTACCCATTTGTGTTTTTCCTTCACTGTGATTATATGACAAATAACACAATGCGTTCGTATGTAAAATAGGTTCATTCATTTGTTCTTTTTTTAATTTCCCCATCATTCTTTCATATTCATAATTATAGAAATCATACATTTCACTTGATTCATTTTTCAATGGTCCAAATTCTACTTTTAGTTTTATTAATTTTTGTTTTAATACATAGAGATTATTAACACCTATTGTATCTTCTTTTGTTGGTTTAATCATATTAGGAATATAATCAAGCCAACCATTTAAATTTACATTTATTTGTTTACCACTTGAATGTGGTATTGTTTTTTCAAAGTCTTCTTCATCAAAAATACATTGTTGTTGTTTCTCTTTCATTAATTCTAATGATAATTTACCTAAACTTGGTAAAAAAGAACCTGCATCCATACTAAATAATTGTGATGAACTCTTTTCATCCATACAATTTTCAAATGACTCTTTATACGCTGCTGGAAGTGCTTGCCCCACACAATTTTTTAAACGTTTTTCTTCATCATTTTTTGCTATATTTGTTTCTCCTTCCATACCAAATTCTGGTAATATACCTGCTGTCCAACAAACTTGTCCAACAAGTGGTATCATAGAACACCCCATATTATCTGTTACTGCCTTATCAACTGCTTTTTTTTGTTTTGAACTACTCCCTTGTGATTCTGACTCTTTTGATGATATACATTGAATTATATCTTCCTTAGCATTTGTTGCACCAATTCCAAACATAGAAGCCCCGGCTCCTGCTATATCTGCTAATGTATCACTAATCATACTTACAGTATCACTTGTATCTAATGAACCATCACCCTCTGCTGCTTTTGCTGCTTTTGTTGTTGACATTAATGCTGTCATTGCACACATAGGAATATATATTAATTGTTGTTGTATTGTTATTATAGGTATTCTTGCTATTAATTCTGTCATTATTATTTTCATTACTTCATTTCTCATTGTTTCTTGTAATTTTTTTAATTTTTTTCTTATATTTTCCTTTGCTTCCAATCTTACTTCTACACTATTGGAATTTAAATCCTCCATCAATTTACACATATCTACTTTTTTCATCTTAAAGTTACCTTTAAAATATGCGTTTATTTCAATATTTACTTCATTTAACTCTGTCATATCAGCATATATATCATATAAAGGTTGTAGACTTGTATCTACTGTTGCATCACAATATGCTGTTACCATTTTTTTCATTACTTCATTATCTGATTTTATTCGATCGCCAATATTTGTACATCCTGTTCTTAAAATATTTTTTGTTGCTTCTTCAAGATTTGGTATATCTACTCCTAGAGATATACCTTCTTTTGCTTTTTTTTCTAAATCTTTTGTTTTTTCTATTATTTCTGACATTTTTTCACTAATACTTTCTTTGTATTTTTCTTTTATTGTTTTACTTAAATTTTTTATTTTGTCTTGTATTGAACCTAATATACTTCCTTGTTGTAATGAATAATCTGTTGTTTGAGTACAAATTTGATCATTTTCACCAGACTGTGAATCTTTTTTACATCTTGCATATTTTAGTATTTTTTCTATTCTTGCCTCATCCAAGCCGATAAATGCCATAAAAGAATTATTTAATTTTTTATATGAATCTTTTAGTTTATCTGTATTAAATCTTGCAACATTTTTTCCTTTTATTATTTTTAATTCATTCACTACTGGGTCAAATGCTTTATTTAATTTTTCTATTACTTCTCTTTCTACACCTGGGAATACACTATCACCTAACCCCATATCTATATTTAAATCTATTCTCAATAAACTTGTATCTGTTGGATTTTTTGTTGTTATTTTCCAATATTTTGATTCTTCTTCTATTTGAGTTGGTGTACTTGTTAGATTCATAAAAGATATAATTATTATTATTATTGTTTTCATTCTCTACCTTTATTTAAAATATATTGACATTTGATCAAGATATTCCATTTTTTCTTTTTCTATTTTCTTTTCTATCATAGAACCTCTATCATTTTTTAATCTTATTCCCTCTATTTCTGCCTTTTTATCTGATTTTCTTTCATTAAAATCACCAATTTTTTCTTCCAAAGAATAAGCATCTATTATTCCTCTTTCCAATTCTTTTAAAATTAATTTATATTTTTTCTTTTTACTTTTATCTACATGATTTAATGTATTATAATACATTATTTTATTATTAAAATATAAATTATTTCCTGACTTTGGTAGTATATTTATTCTTTCAGAAAAACTTAGTTGGATTTTTTGTTGGTCTGTTTGTTTTGTTGGATCTGAATACTCTGTCCAAATATTATAAGCATTTGTCCCTGTTGTTCCTGTCCCTGTTGCTATTGCTAAACTGTCTTTTATTAATTGTTTATGTTCTGACAATGTACATTTGAAACCTACTAACATTGATATTAAACTATATCTTTCATTCTTTCTAAAGACAAGGTATTCCAAATGAGTATTATTTATCCAATCAAATTGTCTATCTTCTTTGTAAGTTACTTTTTTATATTTTGTATACATATTGTTTTCCCCTATACCCATATCAAAAATATAATTTTGTCTATTTAAACCTATTTTATATACATATTCTGAATTATAATAATTTGCTATTTTTATTAACTCAGTTACATCTGTTATTTCAGATTTAGAACTATTACATTTTGAAATATATAACGCTGTTATTATTTCTGTAAAATTATTATCTGGAAACCACATTTTATCGGCATTTTTTAGATAAATATTATTTAAATATGTTCTTGACATCATTTTATTATCTGATGAAGTTGTCATATTAAATCTTACCTCATAATCATCTTCATTATTTAAATTTCTTGAAATTGTCCATCTATTTTTTTCTTCGTTATCATCAAACATTTTTATTTCTATACTATTTTCAAACATACCTATTTTTCTAAAGAAATAGTTTGTCATCTCTTTTTTTTCTTCACTATTATAAAAATCAAGATTCTTAAAGAAAACTGCTGTAAAACTTGGGACATATGTACTTATTGAAGTATTAGGTTTATACAGCAAACCTACCCCTTTTAATTCTTGATTTATTTCTTCTATACTTAATTCACCCTCTTTATATATAAATTTATCTTGTTGAATTTTCGAAGTATTTCCTAATAACTTCTTACTTATCACTTGTTCTTCTTTACTTAACCCTGGTGTATCATAACCTGTTTTTGAATAGACAGTTTTATTACTTTTAGCTGTTTTAGTTATTGAATTATTTGTTGAATCTGCCCCATTTACTTTTTGTTTTGCTATTGCTTTTGGTTCTTCTTGTTTTATTTTGTTTTCTACTTTTATTGTTTTATCATATGTAACTTCTTGACCACTTGTTAATGTCCCTATACATGATTGTGAATAAAAAGATTCTCCATTATTATTTGTTGGTTCTGTACATTCTTCACTATATTCTCCAAGTTCAAACTCTTTTATTTCATCTTCTGTAATAGTAGATGTATCATTTTTTAAATCTCCTATCGTTGGTGTTGATTTTGTATATTTATAATTTTCACTTTCATAATTATCTACGTTAGTTTGTTTAACAGCATTATCAATATTTTTTCCTATCTCTTCATCTGTCATATCTACATTTGAATCTTCTTCTATATTATTACCACCAGAAGGCATTTCATCAAATGAATCAAGTAATTCATTAAATGTCATTTCTTCTTCATCCCCTCTTATTAATTGATAATTACAACTTCCTGCAGTGATTGTCTTAAAATCAAGTTCCATTTTATATGATCTATTTAACCATTCATATATAGTCAAAAATGCCTTTTCTCTTACTTTCATTATACAAGTAACTATTTCTTTCCAAGTATCATTTTCATCCATACCTGTCCATATATCTTTCAATACTCCTGATGTATCACTTTGGGTTTCTATATCTCCCCCCCCACTCATTCCACCTGTTGTATTTATTTGTCCATTTACCAACAATATTAGCTTATTATTTGCTGCTGCTAATGCTTTAGACAACATACCTGTTTTTAAGTTATTACCTTTATTAACCTCTTCCCCTGATATTTCATCTTTACAAGTACCGGTCATATGACATTTTATTTCTTCACCTGTACATTTTACTAACCCATATGCAAATAATATTGCATCTAACTTTGATAATTTTGTTATTGGATCCATCATTGCTTTGATTTCTTTTTTTATTTTCAATATTTCATCTATCAATGCTTGTTCTACTGCACCAGTATATTTTATACCTTCACAACCAAAATCAAATAAATTATAAGTTTTTTTTCCACCTGCACTTATATTCTTTAAAAATAAGTTTGGAGATGTTTGTTGAGCAAAAGATATATATATATCCTCTGTTTGCTTTGCATGCATTTTTTTTATTTTTATTGGCATTTCTCTTGTATATTCAACAGCCATTGATACTTGGATTACACTTATCATTAATAATATTTTTTTTATAAAACTCATCTTAATCCTTTATATATAACTTATCTTTAAGTAATTTTGTTTCTATTATATCTAATATCTCATGTTGGATTTCTAATTGATTTACTATTTCTTTAAATTCTCTTTTATACTTTCTTTCTATTAAACCATCACTTCCATAAGTTTTACGTTCAAGTGACTCTTGAATATCTTCTGTACTTTTATTATCTTTTTTATTTTTTTTTATTTTTTCTATTTGTTCTTCTGAATATACTCCACCAAAAATTGGTCTACATTTCAATGTATTTACTAATCTATTACCCTCAGACACTTTTTCATCAAAAGTTGTCTTTGCCTCTACCCCTTTTTTTATTTTTTCATTTATACTGTCTATATGGTCTTCTATATCTGTTTCTTCTTTTAATACTAATGTTTCTTCATTTTCTACCCAATCAAACATTATTGGAACTTCTATTAATGAATTTCTTGTATCTAAATCATAATCTATACTATTAACTGTTATTATATTATCTATTACCTTTATATATTTTATTGTAAAAGTTGGAATTCCACTTATTATTGTTCTTACTATTACTGCCATCTTTTCTTTTGATTTATCTTCTTCCCAAGGATAAGTACATGCATTTATTATTTTATTGTCAATGTTTTCTTCTATAAATGCCTCTATATTCATATGTTTTTTGTATCTTATTACTAAATCTATTTGATATTTTTCTATTTCTTTTTTCAATCTATTTATTTTTTCTTTTTGTAATTTATTAGCTATTTTTAATTCTATTTCCATTTGTCTTTCACAATAATCACTAACATATTGATTATATTCTTTTTCTATTTTGTCTTTATCAACTAATATATTCTTAATCTTTTTTTCTACTTCTGACACATTTGTTATTGCTGTTGTTTCTACATATTTTGAAACAATGTATGAATTAATAATTCTATAAATACCTATTTCACTTTGAGCTTCTAATACATTACATATATCTTTTTTTCTTTTTAACTTTTCAATTAAACTCACTGTAACTTCAGAACCATGATTTTCAAAAGTAATAGGTAAAAATGGTATATACCCCTCAACCATAGGACTTGAACCCCTACCATCAAATCTATAATGTAAATAACAATTTTTATTTTCACTATTCTTACAAGTTAACGCAGAACAAAAATTCGGATACACACCTGTTCCTTTGTCATTCTCTATATTATTATTACTTTTTATTTCTTGTTCTATACAATAATTAATATCAATTAAAAAATTTTGTACTTCTTCACAACCTTTTTGATATGATTTCAGAGGACAATATTGTTCTGATTCTATTAATTTTTTATCATTTTTTATTATTTCTGATTTCAATGTTTCTGTATTTACCCATACTTTTGCTGGACTCCTATCTTTTTCTTCTCTTTTCTTATTTCCTTGTGTATTATCTTCTATTAATATTTCTATTGGTCCAAATATTGTTTTAATCTTTTTTTTTCTTGTTGTTTTAGGTTGAAATGAAGGGTCTATTATTACTTTTTTTCTTACATTCACTGTTTCTACTGTTTTTGCCAAATCACATAATGATTTAATCATTTTTTCTTCTTTTTCTTCTGTTGTTGTATTGATTTTTTTTTGTAAAAAATCATTCCAAAATAATTTAACTTCTTCTACACATTTTTGCATATGTTCTCCTGCAGCATCTGTTGCTTCTTTTTTAACTTGTTTTTCTGTCTTTTTCCCTGCTGCTTTGTTTGTTCCATGTTTTTGATATGAATCTGTTTTTTTAACTGCTGAACCCTTATGTATTGCAATACCATTATCTTTTTGTTTTTTTATTTCTACTGTTGAATTTTTTTCTTTATTATAAACAACCCCAGCTGTTCCTGCTGTTTTTAAAGTAGTCACTGGTAAAGTTTTTACAACACATGCCATTTGTGCCATTATATCTACTGCCCATTTCATCTTTGAACCTATATCTTTACCTGTTGGTATTCCAAATGCTTTAAATAAAATATTTGGTAATAAATGATTTTGAATATAATCCATTATACTTCTTATTAATAACCCTAACTTTTCTTGAAAACCTACTGTAAAACCATTACATGTACCTTTTACATTTGCACCAAGAGACATCTTAAAAGAAGTATTTAGTTGTGTACCTTCTTGATCATTATAATTTATTGAAGATTGATAAAATTCTTTTGGATTTTTACAAATATTTAAATCACATTCACTATTATTTGTACATATTTCTCCACTCTTCTCCCCACCTATACATATTTTATTTGTCCCAAAAATTCCAAAAATATGTTGTACAGTATCTAAACCGATTTCTTCTTGATTTATTGATACTGTATTGAGTCTTGTTTTTAATTGTTTTTCTACTTCTCCCATATCTATATTGATTAGATTTTGTTCAAATACTACTCTTGTTGATTTATTTTCAGATAGTCCAATTGAAAACATTGATATCACTAACAATATATATTTTATCATTTTTTACCTTTTTTATTTTATATTATAAGAGAAAAAATTATTTTTTATTTATAATAGAAAATAATTTTTTCTTTTCTTTTATGTTTAAAATTAATTATGTATATAATTATTATAATAACTATATATATATAAAGGTTACAATTTGTCTATTAAAGAAAAAAATGATTTACATAGAATATTTGAAAAATTAACAAATTTTTTTTATATGAAAGAAAATAAAAACACTATTAAACCTTTTATTGAAATATTAAATAAACAAAAAAAAATAGGTATTAAAAAGTTTCTTTTTTTAAGTCTTCTTACTTCTATTAGTATGAATACCCTAACATATGCTAATGATATAATCCAACAACCTACTTCTCCAATATCTCCTTCTATGCAAGAAGATATTCAACAAATTAACAACACCATTCCTCCTTGGCTTACAGAACTTAAAAAACTAACTGTGTTACCTACTGAGAATATTACTAATAATATTACTAATACCGTTTCCAATATTTCCCCTGAAGAATTTGATGAAAGTGTTAAAAAAGTATTCTCTTTGAATGATATTGATAATTCATTTACTTTTAACGGTAAAACCAACTATTAAAGAATAATAATACAAAGTTGGACACTTAAATTATTTTAGGAGTTATTACAAAAACATTAAGAAAATGGAATGAATTAGTTCATCTTAATTTGCTTTTTTATTTCTTCATATGATTCTTGAATTGACTCAAACCTATCTCTATCTCCACCTTTATCTGGATGATTTTCTTTCACCAATATCCTATATTGTTTTTTTAGTATTTCCATACTAATATTTTCTATTGTATAACTCTCTTCTTTAAATAAATTATCTATATGAAATTGTATAGGTGTAAATGTTTTATGATTAAAATCTTTTACTTTTTCTGCTAACTTTGGAACATACATTGTTAACAACAAAAAAGATGCTATTAAAAAAAATATTGCTCTTCCTAAATCAAAAATTATCCAATTTAATATGAAAACTATATGAATATATTTAAATATCATCATCATCATTATTGTATTGATTTGTAAAATCTTAAAATTTATTTGTATTTTTTGTGATTTATAAATTAAATACAATGTACCAACTGTATATGTTATAAAAACTAATAACCCATGACCTATATTTTCATAGTTTATCACTATCAAACTTGTAAATAATATCCAAGTTGATATTATTATTTTATATATCATTAATATTCATTATATTAATACTTTACTTCTATCTTCCAATACTCTTTTATTAATTTTATCACTTCTTTTTCTTCAGATATTATTATCTTATCACTAATTATTATTTTTTTTATATAATCTACTATTTTCTCTCTATCTGTTATTCTTATTATTTTCATTTGTTTTTTTATTTTTTCTAATATAAAATTAATTTTATCTTTTTTATATTGTGTTTCTTTTTTTATAACTTTTATATATTCTTCTACATATACTTCATTATTATCTATTTCTTTTATTATTTCCAATTCCCTTGAATCTATATCATTATCTATTAATAATATTAAACTTAATAATTTCACCATTTCTTGATTCTTCATTTTTTTCCTTTTTAATTATTATTATAATTTTTTCTTTTATTATTATAATTTTTTTTTCTTTTCTTTTTCTTTTCAGTCAAGGGTTTTAAATATTCTCTAATAAAATACCTACTTGCAACACTATAAGTAGCATTTAAATTACTATGGTAAAGTTTTCCAGAAGTGAATTTACATAAATCAAGGTTTATGGAAAGAAAAATTATGGGGTTTTAATCATAAAGATAAGTTGATTTAATCTATATTTAAGTAAAATATTAGTATAATTATATATACAAAAAAAAGAAGAAAAGGAATAAATATGTCATACTCAGAATGGGGATACAATATCCAAACAATAGAAAAAGATAAAATTAAAGAAATTGCCCCTAAAACTTTTGAAAAATTAGAGGAATTAATTGATTCTGATTGGTTTACTTTTGCACAATCAATATCTTCAGATGAACAAAATGGTCATGATTCTTATATTCATAATTTAATTAGTGACCTTGATTTAAATATTGATATAGATTATGATGAAAAATTTGTAGAAATTGAAAATTTATGGATTGATTTAGTTGATGAGGTTAAAGAAAAATCTAATTTAGATATTAGTATTTTTGCTCCTACTTGTGATTTAGGTAAATGTGATATATCTGAACATGATTATTACTTTACTATTGAAAATCTTTACATTATCAATCCAAATATTAATAAAGAAATTATTGATATTCTTGATACAAAAAATATTGTCATGGGTGGTTAATTCCACCTTTTTTTGATTTTTAATATATTTCATGTTAATATACTAATTATATTATGAAAACAACAACAACATAATTGTCTTACAAAAATAGAGCAAGAAATTTAAAATAGTTTCACATATTGTTAAAATACTTAGATTTTATCATAATATCCCAAAGTGTTTTAATCTATATTTAAGTAAAATATAGATATAATTATATATATAAAAAGAAGGAAATATTATGATTATACACAATGAAGATACAATGCACAAAACAATGAGTTGGTTCATGAATGAAGAAGTAAAAATGAAACCATTTATTAAAAAACAAACACTTGGTCTTTTTGAATCTAATCTTATAGTTTCTGTTGATTTATTAGAACCACTTATGACGTTAATACAAGAAATTGAAAATAATGAAAATGAGAATTATTGTGTTGATTTTATTCCACAACTTCTTCTTATTATTTCAAAACTTGAAATCTTAAAAAATAGTGGGGACACTGAAATGCTTTTTACAATGTCAGGAATTGATAATTCTGAAATTTATAAAAGAATGTAAATTTTAATAAGGCTAATAATATGAATAAATACCAAATCAAAATTAATCAAGATGGTTATGTTAGAATGGACTCTGCTGAAAGTGGTTATATATCTTGTTCTGAAACTATTTTAGTTGAATCAACTGATGAATTAGAAGCAAAAAATATTGCTTTAGAAAAGTATAAAGGTATTTGTTCTGAAACTTTAAATAAAAGTGATTTTAATGTTGATTTTGATAATGAAGAAATAGTTAGGGATGATACTTTTACTTCATATTCAAGTCAACTTATTTATATAACTGATAAGAATTTTTATGATTATGTTTATAATTCTATTAATGGTAATTTTCCTTTAAATCTAAATGAAAAAGATTTTAAACCATTTCTTCAATCATTAAAAAATGAAAATGAATCTACAACCGATACTTATTTAAAATTATCATTAAATAGTTATGAATATTTAGTATCTCAATATTGGATTTATATTGAAAAAAAATATTTTTATAAACTAGGTATTAAGTTCAGTATTCCAAAATTAAACTTAAATAAGATAAAAACAGCTACTCTTTTTGATAAAAAGGCTGAAGATGTTTTTCTTAGTACAGACATTTCATGTCTAGGTATTGATATGTTATTTGGATTTAAGTATTTCAAACCTTCTACAAATATAGAAACTAATATTATTTCTTTTTTAAATGATATTTTATCTACAAATAGACTTGATTCTTTTTATATAGATACTGTTGAAAAGTTTTATATAAAAGAAAAAAAATTATCAAAAATTCCTTCAAAAACACTCTTAAGAAAACAAGAAAAGAATAAACAAAGAAAATTAAAGATGTTAAAAAATAAGTTAATTAAAGATGTTAAAAAAGAAACTATTGAAAAACTTAAACAAGAATTATTTTCTTCTAATATTGATTTTGGTTCTATTAAGATTAATATAGAAGTTATTAACTGATAAATAATTACTAAAAAAGAATTGGAAAACTTTGGTCATAAAGTACCTAAAGAACTTCAACTTAAAAATGTAGAAGCAGATTTTAATAATAACCTTGAGTTAATTATCAAAGACCTCTCTTTTACTGAAAACCTTTCAAATATTTTTGCAGTAAATAGATTTGATTTTAATGATTATAAAGAAGATATTTTAGTATTTAATGTTAGGTAGAAAAACACCTTACTATTAGTACCAAAAAAAAAAAATTATTTAACCTTTCTTTAAGTCTTAACTCTGTATAATTATATATACAAAGAAATGGAATTAGAAATGAAAACTAAATTAAGAGAAGAATTAAGAAGAAGATTAGAAAACAAGGCTGGTGATTTAGATGTTCACCAAGAAATTTTAAATATAATGTATGAAAAGTGGCAAAATTCAGAAAATAAAAAAACTTATGAAGATATGATAAATTGGATTGAGGGTGAGTATGGTGAGTTCGCAAGTTTTGCAGTATTAGTTGGGAAATATAATCAACAAGTAACAAATGGTGGACATATACAATATTATTATAATGGGTATGCAGCTGGAAATGTTGAAAATGATAATAGTTATATAGCAGAAATATTATTACATGATAGAATGGTTGAAATTTTTAAAAAAATTGATTTTAATATTGAAAATAAAAAAGAATTGTTATCTATTTTACAATCATTAAAGTATCAAATAGATAATGAAA
>Ga0209576_1000127_pt1 | contig 69621 bp, 67 predicted proteins | sample SaaInlV_DNA_135m_FD_184686 | JGI IMG/M metagenome (GOLD analysis project Ga0209576, IMG submission 184686) | Marine microbial communities from expanding oxygen minimum zones in the Saanich Inlet - SI075_LV_DNA_135m (SPAdes) (version 2) | ecosystem: Environmental > Aquatic > Marine > Unclassified... | reverse complement strand
TACAGTAAATATCAGTGTGCATCATCCAATCGCACTACAACTTCACGACCCCTGGTATTTAGAAAACCCTGATGCAGAGCCTGCGGAATGGGTTCAACCGGATGCATATTTTTATCCTGATATTTCTCATGAAGTATTTCAAGACCAAAATCCCAATTTTATACCAAATATCCCCACATACCGCCTTCGAGCAACAGAAATAGTAGAAAATGGTGCATTCACCTATGAATTTACCAATTGGTCAGGTGATGCAGAATTTAATGGGCATGAAGCTGATTTAGAAACTGATGTAGTATTTACAGAACCTTATGGGACAATCACAGCCAACTACGAAGCCGTAGAAGAAGCGATTTCAGTTATATTAAGAGATGCAAATGGGAATGCACTTTCAGGATTAATTCAGGTCGAAATTGCAGAATTACCTTTAAACACTGAACCGGAATCACTTACCTACGATAATTCCATGAATCCATTGGAGTTAGCCATGGTATTGGATTCTGATTCAAGAACAATTTGGGGGCAAATAGTTCATACAACGCCGATTGTCAGACTGGTAGATGAATTTTATCCATTGCAATGGCATTTGAATAATACAGGTCAAAGCGGAGGCATTTCGGGGTATGATATAAATACTGAACTTGCTTGGGACATTACAACAGGTTCAGAAGAAATTATTGTTGCTGTGATTGATGATGGTGTGGAAGAACATGAAGATTTTGAAGATTGGATTAAATTAATTCTTTGGGAGAGGGAAAGACTCTTCAAATAAATGTCTTTACCCCCTCGCTAATATAAAGGTAAATTTAGGGATAAATTCGAATGTATAAATGGTAACAAACCACCCCTACCCGATGAAACCTTTTTTAAAACCTTTCTAATTTCCGAGATTTTATGCCAAAAACAACAAAAACTTTAGATTTAGCTGTTATTCGATTTGCTGGTGATTCGGGCGATGGCATGCAACTTACGGGTGGACGATTTACGGACACAGCTGCTGTACTAGGAAATGATTTAAGTACCTTGCCTGATTATCCAGCAGAAATCCGTGCCCCTGCCGGATCTTTGGCGGGCGTAAGTGCGTTCCAAATCCAATTTTCTTCAAAAGAAATTCATACGCCTGGAGATGTGCCTGGTGTTTTGGTTGCCATGAATCCTGCCGCCTTGAAAGTGCACTTACCCGAGTTGATATTGGGTGGGACGATTATCCTTAATACAGATGCCTTTTCCAAAAAGAATTTATCCCTTGCGGGATTTGAATCGAATCCCCTAGAAGATGGCTCATTAGAAGAAAACTATAAAGTATTTTCAATTGAAATGAACAAGATGGTGACCCATGCTTGCGAAGGAATGGACTTGCCAGCAAAGATGGTTTTGAGGAGTCGAAATTTATTTGCTTTGGGGGTTTTGTATTGGATGTATGACCGTCCCCTCGAGCCTACTGAAAATTGGTTAGAGACTAAATTTGCGAAAAAACCAGCTATTGCCGAAGCCAATAAACGGGCGTTGAATGCAGGATATAATTATGGAGATACTGCAGAAATATTTACCACACGTTATAAAATAGAAAAAGCAATTCTTCCCCCAGGGAAATATCGAAATATTAATGGAAATTATGCCACCGCACTAGGGGTTCTGGCTGCGGGAGAAAAAGCCAAAATGAATTTATTTTATGGCGGATATCCGATTACCCCTGCGAGTGATATTCTTCATGCCCTATCTTCGTGGAAACAATTTGGGGTAAAAACATTTCAAGCAGAAGACGAAATTGCTGGCATTACTTCAGCCATTGGTGCGGCCTTTGCGGGCAACCTTGCTGTTACAGCGACCTCTGGACCTGGCGTTGCTTTAAAATCTGAAGCTTTGGGTTTAGCGTTGATTACGGAATTACCACTGCTTGTGATAAATGTTCAACGGGGCGGGCCGAGTACAGGACTGCCTACAAAAACAGAACAATCAGATTTATTGCAAGCCATGTATGGCCGAAATGGTGAAGCACCGATTCCCATTATTGCTGCCGCCACACCTGGAGATTGTTTTTTTGCAGCCTATGAAGCGAGTCGTATCGCTTTAAAATATATGACGCCAGTTTTTCTTTTGACGGACGGCTATTTAGCCAACGGTTCTGAACCGTGGAAAATCCCCTCTCTAGAAGCGCTCGCAGAAATAGAAACAAATTTTATCAAAGTGCTTCCAAAAGAGGATGAGATTTATCATCCATATAACAGAGATGCAAAAACACTTGGGCGACCTTGGGCTATTCCAGGCGTTCCTGGTTTAGAGCATCGTATTGGTGGATTAGAAAAGAAAGATGGCATTGGTAATGTGAGTTATGACCCTGACAATCATCATGAGATGACCATGATTCGCCAAGAAAAAGTGAATCGAATTGCAAATGAATTACCCGCCACAGAAATTATTGGGGAAGATAAAGGTGATTTGTTGATTCTGAGTTGGGGCGGCGCTTGCGGTTCAGCTAGATCGGCAACGGAACAACTTCAAGAAGATGGATTTTCAGTTTCTCAAGTGAATTTGAGATGGATTAATCCATTTCCAAAAGATTTGGGCAATATTTTGACCCAATTCAAAAAAGTGCTCATTCCTGAAATAAATAACGGACAATTGATTAAGTTGATTCGGGCAGAATATTTGATAGATGCGCAAGGCTACAATGTAGTTCGCGGGAAACCACTTCGGGCCAGTTTACTGGTTGAAAAAGCTAAAGAATTAATAGGATAATCTTATGACAAACACGATAGAAGTAGCTCCTTTAGGTAAGAAAGATTTTGTATCAGATCAATCAGTGCGCTGGTGCCCTGGTTGTGGTGATTATGCTATTTTAGCCCAGACCCAAAAAAATATGCCCACATTTGGACGAAAGAAAGAAGACTTTGTTTTTATTTCTGGGATTGGCTGTTCCAGTCGATTTCCTTATTATATGAATACTTATGGATTTCATTCTATTCACGGGCGTGCTTTACCCATTGCTTCTGGCGTTAAATTAGCGAACCCGGATCTTTCGGTTTGGGTGGTAACAGGAGATGGAGATGCCTTATCTATCGGTGGAAATCATTTTATTCATGCGCTTCGCCGAAATATGGATTTAAATGTTTTACTCTTTAATAATCGAATCTATGGCTTAACGAAGGGTCAATATTCACCTACATCTGAAGTTGGGAAAGTAACTAAAGCCTCTCCATTTGGCTCAATAGATTATCCATTAAATCCCCCTGCACTAGCTTTGGGTTCGCAAGCCACATTTGTAGCACGAACCATTGATCGTTGGCAATCTCATTTGGCTTCTATATTAAAACGATCTTATCAACATTCTGGAAGTTCATTCACTGAAATTTACCAAAATTGTAATATTTTCAATGATGGTGCGTATGCGCCCTATACGGGCGCAGATAAATTAGATAATGTGATTGAACTTGAGCATGGAAAGCCTATGGTTTTTGCGAAAGGAAGTAAGGGGATTCGCTTGGACGGTTTTACCCCAACCGTTGTTTCTATGGATGATTATAGTTTGGATGATTTGCTCGTGCATGATGAAAGCAATTTAGATTTAGCAAATATCATTTCAAATTGGACGAGTCATCCTATTTTACCTGAGCCAATTGGTGTTATTTATTGCGTGGATAAACCCACATATAACAAAAAGGTGGATGAACAAATTTCAGCCGCCGTTGAGAAATTAGGTCCAGGTGATTTTAACAAATTATTAAATTCAGGTGATACTTGGATTGTGGAGTAGATAATGTCAACTCGAACAGAGAAAGATAGCATTGGACATATAGAGGTTCCTTCAGATAAATATTTTGGCGCACAGACACAACGTTCTTTTCAAAATTTTAAAATTGGGGATGAACGTTTCCCACGAGAATTTATTCGCGCTTATGGGATTTTAAAAAAAGCAGCCGCTTCGGTCAATCATCGTTTGGGAAATTTGGATGAATCTCTCATGCAAACCATTCATAAAGCGGCGGACGAAGTGATTGAAGGGAAATTGGATGATCATTTTCCTTTGGTGGTTTGGCAAACTGGAAGTGGTACCCAAACCAATATGAATTTTAATGAAGTCATTGCCAATCGTGGCATCGAAATGATGGGAGGCGAATTGGGCTCAAAAACACCGATTCATCCCAATGATCATGTGAATATGGCCCAATCTACAAATGATACTTTTCCTTCTGCTATCAACATTGCAGCAGTAGAGTCTGTTACGGGACATTTGCTTCCTGCTTTGAATCGACTAAAAGATGGATTGAAAGAAAAAGAAGAGGCCTTTTCGGATATTATCAAATTGGGACGAACCCATTTACAGGATGCAACACCTTTGAGTTTAGGCCAAGAATTTTCTGGCTACGTTTCTATGATTGAGCATGGTATAAAACGAATCGAAAACACCTTAAATCATTGTTATGAATTAGCCATGGGCGGCACCGCTGTCGGAACAGGGATAAATTCTGTAGAAGGATTTGGTGAGATGTCCGCGGAAGAAATCTCCAAACTAACAGAGCTTCCTTTCCGAACCGCTCCAAATAAATTTGAAGCACTGGGGGCACAAGATTGTATTGTTGAACTCTCTGGTGCTTTAAAAGTTTTAGCTGGGAGTTTATTCAAAATCGCCAATGATATTCGTTGGCTTGCTAGCGGTCCACGATCGGGTATTGGTGAAATTATTTTGCCTGCCAATGAGCCAGGTTCATCCATTATGCCGGGAAAAATAAATCCGACACAATGCGAAGCCATGACCATGGTTTGTACGCAAGTCATGGGAAATGATGCGACCATCACTTTTGCTGGAGCAAGTGGAAATTTCGAATTAAATGTTTTTCGTCCCGTCTTGGCTTTCAATATTCTCCAATCTATTCGATTATTAGGAGATGTGGCGGATTCTTTCAATGATAATGCGGTGAAAGGGATTGAAGCAAACAAAGAGCGGATTGATTCCAATTTATATAATTCTCTTATGTTGGTTACAGCGCTCAATCCACATATTGGTTATGATAAAGCTGCGAAAGTAGCCAAGACCGCTTATGCAAAAAAACAAACGCTTCGGGAAACCATTATTGAACTTGATTATATGTCTGGAGAAGAATTTGATCGCGTTGTCCAACCAGAAAAAATGATTTCTCCGAGGAAAAAAGATTGAGCTGTTTCGGAACTTTAGTCTAGTTTTTTCTTTTAATTTTTGTTTCTTATTGTCTAATATTCAATAATGTCCAAGAAAAAATCAAATATCAGTATCAACAAAATTTTTATGCGAAGCTTAGCTGTCATTTTTGTAGGCGCTTTAGCTGTTCTTCTCTTATTAATCTTATTGGCTCAAGACTTACCTTCTTTGGAGCAATTAGAAAATTATGATCCAGATTTGGTTACACGAATATATTCTGCAGATGGTCAAGTCTTGGATGAGTTATTTATACAGAAACGGGTTTTTGTTGAGTTAAAAGATATTCCAAAACATATGCGCCAAGCCGTGGTGGCATCGGAAGATAAACGATTCTATGATCATTGGGGAATTTCTCTCCGAAGTGTTTTTCGAGCGGTGGTGGTGAATGTCCTATCTTTTGATCCATATGCACAAGGATTTTCGTCTTTGACGCAACAGTTGGCTCGAAGTCTTTACAAGACGATTGGTTTCGAAAATAGTTATACCCGAAAAATCAAAGAAATCATTACAGCTGTTCAAATCGAGCGGACTTACACCAAAGATGAAATTCTTGAAATGTATCTAAACACGGTCCATTTTGGACATGGGACTTATGGCGTGGAATCAGCTTCGAAACGTTTCTTTGGGAAGGAATCTATAGAATTAACCATCGATGAGTCAGCGCTTTTGGTTGGAGTGTTGCCTTCACCTGCCAATTATTCGCCTATTCGACATCCAGAGAGAGCATTGAGGCGAAGGAATACAGTCTTGAGACTTATGAGAGAGCAGGGCTATTTGAGATTGATGGAATACAAGGTGGCAAAATCCAAGTTAATTGAAAATATTTTAGAAGAATCTAAGCGAGGAATTGCACCTTATTTCACTGAATATGTACGTCGAATCATGGAAAAGGAAGACGAAGCGCTTGGGATTAATATTTATAGAGATGGGCTAAAAATTTATACCACATTGGATTCACGATTACAAAAAATCGCAGAAAGATCCGTTATGGAATCCATTCGTGAAAACCAGAAAAAGCTGAATAAGCGGCTTTACAACGATAGAGAAGAGTTTGAGCGTTTGGCTTATTTGACCCTGTTTCCAGAAGATTCAGTAAAAAGAATGTTAGCCGGAGAAATGGAATTATACAAAGATCTTCGGGATAAATTATTAGTTCAAAGTGCCTTTGTTGCACTGGATACTAAAACTGGCGCCATCCTTGCTATGGTTGGAGGAAGACCGGATTACCACGATCAATTTAATCGAGCAGTTCAGTTAAAACGTCAACCTGGTTCGGTTTTTAAACCCCTCGTTTATACCACAGCATTGGATAATGGTTATCCAGTCACGGAGCAATTATTGAATCAACCCGTGGTGCTTAATGTGCAAAACATGGATGGAGCTTGGGTAAAGTGGAAACCACAAAATTATGATTTAAGCACAGGAGGCGCTACCACTTTGCGGGAAGGCTTACGGAAATCCATGAATCTTATTTCTGTTCGATTGGTTCAGCGCGGATTGGCGCCAGCAGAACAAGTGAAAAAGACAGCACAACGAATGGGCATCTCTACCAATATTCGTGCGGTGGATGCGATTGCTTTGGGAACGTCGGAAGTCATTCCCATTGAAATGGTAGCCGCCTATTCCGCTTTTGGCAATCAAGGTGTGTATTCTAAGCCTTTTGGTATTACGCGGGTAGAAGATCGATATGGAAATGTTTTGAAAGAATTTGGCGTTGAGCAAGAAGAAGTCTTGAGCGCAGAAACCGCATATTTAATGACAGATCTTATGCAAACAGTTATGAATCGTGGCACCGGTGGATCCGCACGTTGGAAATATTTATTCAACCATCCTGCAGCAGGAAAAACAGGTACAACTCAAGGATGGAGTGATGCATGGTTTGTTGGCTTTACGCCAAATATTTCTGCAGGCACTTGGTTTGGCGTGGATGATTTCCAAGTGGTTTTGGGAAAAGGAATGGATGGAAGTAGAGCGGCATTACCTGCTTGGGCACGCTTTATGAGAGATGCACATAAAATTTTAGGACTTCCCCATGAGGAATTTATGCGTCCAGATAATATTGTAGATTTTCAAATTTGTTCTGTCACGAAAAAAGCGCCCCTTCCCAATTGTCCTTTAGAAACTGAAATCTTCAAAAAAGGAACGGAACCCACACGGAAGTGTAAAATCCATCGTGACTTTTAAGGCGGGTTCGTTTATCTAAATTGATCCTAAAATAAGCGGATCTTCTATAGCGCTATTTCCGATTTGGATGGCTTTTTCAAATTGGACTAAGGCTTTTTCAATCCCATTTTTATTCGAATTAAATAGACGAGCAATTGGCGTTCCTTTTTCAACTTTTGCCCCCACTTTGTGATAAAACTCAACCCCAGCTGAAAAATCAATTTTATCGTCTGCGTTTTTTCGTCCACAACCCATTTCTACCATTCCCCAACCGATTTGCTCTGTATTCATAGATTGAATGACACCCTCTTTTTTTGCTAAATAAATCAATTCATCAGATGGAGGACAAGGGTTTCCTTCAAATACAGACGTATCTCCTCCTTGGATATTGACCATTTCCACAAATTTTTCGTAGGCGTTTCCGGAAGCAATCAAGGCGGTTAATTGGGCTATTGCTTCTGATTCATTTTCTGATTTTTTGGATTGGATCATTAGTTTAGAACACAAGGCAAAAACCACTTCCATGGTATCTTTGGAACCTTGCCCTTTGAGACATTGGATGGATTCTTCCACTTCGCACCACACGCCACTAAAATTGCCTAAAGGTTGGTTCATTGAAGTGAAAACAATATCCGTATTTACATGAAAGGCGTTTCCAATTTTTTTCATCCATCGTCCTAGGGTTTCTGCTTGTTCTCGCGTTTTCATAAAAGCACCCGAACCGGTTTTTACGTCTAAGACCAAAGCATCAATGCCTTCAGCGATTTTTTTACTCATGATAGACGCACAAATCAAAGGAATAGATGGGACCGTGGCAGTGATGTCTCTTAGCGCATACATTTTTTTATCAGCGGTGCAAATCTCGCCTGTTTGACCAATAATAGCGCAACCGATTTTATCCACCCAAGATTTGAATTGATCCAAAGGGACTTCAGCTTGAAAGCCTGGAATGGCTTCTAATTTATCGATGGTTCCGCCTGTGTGACCCAAACTTCTTCCTGCAATCATGGGAAGGGTCAAGCCAGCAGAAGCGAGCAAGGGCGCAATGACAAGAGACGTTTTGTCGCCGATGCCCCCCGTACTGTGTTTGTCCACAACCGGTGTATTGGTTTGAGAAAAATCTAATGTTTTCCCGGAAGCAATCATCACCTCAACCAAGGCAAAGGTTTCATCTTCGGATAAGCCATTAAAATAAATCGCCATGAGCATGGAGGCCATTTGGGCATCGGGAATTTGGCCAGTGGTAAATGTTTCCACGAAAGTTTTCATTTGATTTCGATCTAAAGGTTTGCCGTCTCTTTTTTGTGCAATGATTTCTGCTGGAATCATGATTCATCCTTTTTTTTAAATAATTTTAATTGTAGTGGTGCTTTTTCTCGAACCGTATGTAAGGTAAGGTAAAGGGCGATGATGAGGAAAATTGCGTTGGGCATCCACATGCCAATGATAGGGTTCACGAAATTTCTATCCGCCAATTCTTCGCCGCCAATGAGGAAAATATAATAGACGAGAAAAAACCCAAAACTCAAACTGGTACTAATGGCAAGTCCGCCCCGTTTTGCCATGGTGCCGAGAGCGGCCCCTAAAAGGACGAAGATAATACAGGCAAAAGGGATGGAGAATTTCTTATGCATTTCTACCGTATATTTATTTCGACTTTTGTCATAAGAATTTATCAAATTGAATTCATTTTTTAATTGCCGTTCCAATGTTTTGAGTTTTCTCTTTTTCTTTTGAAGCTCAGCTTTGGTTAAAGTCGTATCGCTCAAAACCGAATCTCTTGCCGCATTGACAAGGGCAATTCCTTCTGCTAAACTTCCTGGAGAAATAGAATCTTCCAATACACGGAAAAAGGAGCCCGTAATACGTTTATTCACCACCCGAATTCGTTTTTCATATCCTTGCCGTTTTTTGAGCATCATGGGAACAGTCATTTCTCTATCGGTTCGGCTGGAAGAGTCTCGTCTGTTAAGAAGTAAGTCATCCGCCTGAATGGTAATAATGTGTTTTTCGAAAGCAATCCGTCGATAATGGGAAAAATCTTTTAGTTCTAATTCATGGATTTCTCCATCATAAAGGGTTAAAACAAAGGCATTTGAGATGACATCCAGATGTCCTTTTTCTGCATGAATACTGGTTTGGGATTTTTTGCTCTTTTTGGAGAAGATGCGCACATCCTCCATCATCTCTCCATTTTTCCCGCCAATAATCATGGAATAATCCGGAAGCACATCCAGAAAAAATCCCGGCTCAATATGCATATCCGGCCGTTTACGATAAATATCACCCGAGAGTAAACGTGCTTTAAAATTCATATCTGGGAGAATAAAATTATTGAAATAAATCAGCATGAGTCCGATGGTTAAACCAAACATGAGGGCGGGACGAAGGATAGAAAGATAAGAAATACCAGAAGCACGCATGGCATTAATTTCGTTATCTTCAGAGAGGCGACCGAAAGTCATAAGCGTTGCCAGCAAAACGGCCATGGGAACGGCCAGGGCTAAAATCCATGCTAAGTTTAGAAATAGATATTCTAAGATGGTGAGTAGATCTAGCCCTTTGCCTAAAAACCGATCAATGGCGCGGAGGAGAAAATTCACGAAAAGGATGAAGGTGATCATGCCCAAAGAGAAAATGAAGGGCAGAGAGATTTCCTTAATAAAATATCTGAACAAAAGTCGCATAGGAGAAATTACAAAATTCGTCTGGAAATATATTCGATTTTGTTTTAAATCGGAGAAGAACTCTCTTAATTTCCCCCACTTCATTTTGCCGATTGGCAAGATTTGGTCGTATGGTGGGCGTAGCTCAGTTGGTTAGAGCACCTGGTTGTGGCCCAGGAGGCCGTGGGTTCAATCCCCATCGCTCACCCAAAAACCACCCTAAGCTATTCGGGTGGTTTTTTTTGACAAAATATGGCAAGGAATGAGGTTTGAATCCTTTTCAAAACCATTTAAGTTTCCTTGCTTTTTTTGACAGTTATTCGGGGTATAGCGTAGTCCGGTTATCGCGCCTGCTTTGGGAGCAGGAGATCGGGAGTTCGAATCTCTCTACCCCGACTCGAGAGTAATACCATTTACCTCTCAATAAAAGCCTCACTTAATTGTGGGGCTTTTTGTTTCATACATTGTCATATTTAATCATCTATTACCAAAAATGGGATACAAAAAGGTGGGATACACTTTTTAATACCCCCCCCTATGGGCGTATGGCATTTGAGACCTATTGCTGTATCCGCATTCCGCACAAAGTAAATCAAAACAAAGTTCAAGTTTTTTGTTTGTGGGATAATGGGTAGATTAGGATAAATTACAAGGAGATTATTATGAAAAAGCCCACCACTATTACTTTGTCCTTCATATTGTTTTCATCATTTACTTTTTGCCAACAGGCTATAAAAGCCAAAAGTGGTGAACAGACTATGGTTGTATTAAATCATATTAAATTTGATAAGAAAGAAGAATTTAATAGTATTCTGTTCAATGAGGTAATGCCAGCCTATTATGCATACGAGGATTCAAGTGCAGAAATAAATAAATTGAACGATATGGCAGCGAAATCAATGAGAATTCTGTTACCTGGAAATATGAATGAAGATTCTACATGGACATTTATAATGTTTGCTGACCCTTTATATGATGGCGCTCTTTATACTATAGGAAAACCGCTTTATCAAAAATATGGTGAAGAAGGTGCTAAGGAGGTTTTTGCTAGGTGGAACGATTGTTTCGCATCAGGTCAAGTATTATTCTTAGGTGAACAGAAATAAGAAATACTATATTAAAATATAATATGGAAATAAAGCCCCACATTCGTGGGGTTTTTTGTTTGTGGGATTATGTGTAGATTTGGGTAAGGAGATTATTATGAAAAAACTATGGGATAAAATTCCACCAAAATACCAAGGATACTTAGTAGGAGTATTTCTGTTCTTATTGGTTGCTTGGTCTATGTGGTCTGTTTGGGATAAGACATCCCATTAGTTTCAAGCCCCACATTCGTGGGGTTTTTTGTTTGTGGGATGATGGGTAGATTTTTATATGAAATTAATATTAATCATCGCTCTATTATTTCCAATGCTTACCTACTCCCAAAATTGGAAAGATCTAAAAAAAGCAGTAAAAAAAGTAAACAATATTTTTACAGGATTTTTTACTGCATTCCGCCTTACTGCAAGTGCATTTATGTTTATGGGATTGCAGAATAAGAATCTATAAATATCGCTGTAAGTTCATTAAGAACACAAACAAAGAGGCTGAAATATTTGCGGAAAACGATAACTATATAGATTTAGATAGGCTTAATTGATACCCTTCGTCTAACTCAGTTAGGTAATTATCTTCAGTTACCTTTGTGCTTGAATGACCTAACCACTTTGATACTATACTTGATCCGTATTTATGTTTATGTTCACTATACATTACAATTTTATGGTTCATTTTGGCATATTTTGACATATTTTGTCAATTATAAAAAAAGAAAACCCCCTGAAATATGGGGGTTTCTCGTCGAGTACCCGAGGCCGGACTCGAACCGGCACGTCCTTACGGACAATGGATTTTAAGTCCATAGTGTCTACCAATTCCACCACCCGGGCAATCCATTAAATGTGTTTATGCGAGGCGTCGGCCGGATTCGAACCGGCGAATAACGGTTTTGCAAACCGGCCCCTTAGACCGCTTGGGTACGACGCCATCATAAATCTGTCAAAAAAAGCTACGAAATTTACAATGCACCTTTCGCTTGTTCAATCGCTCCTTACGAATTTTTGAATATTTTTCCATTTTTTATTACAGTATCAATACAATCCTTGCTGACAGAATATGGAATTTGAACAGGATCCACTAAATCCCAAATGACAATATCCGCTTTCTTCCCTACTTCTAAGGAGCCTTTTTCGTCCTCAACTTGCAATGCTTTTGCCCCCATCACTGTTGTCGCCTTGATGGCATCCAAAATATCCATTTTTAGATAAATACAAGCCAATGAAAGAATAAATGGCATGGATTGTATGTGGCACGAACCCGGATTAAAATCAGTCGCTAAAGCGATATCAAGACCAAGGGCTTTCATTTTCGCATAAGGTGCATATTCTGTTTTTCCTAAGAAAAATGTTGTGCCTGGCAATAAGGTTGCGATTACATTATTTTCCTTCAACGCTCTTATGCCTTCGTCACTAATTGCCATAAGATGATCTGCTGATACTGCATTTAATTCCCCTGCTAAATTTGCTGCTAAAGAGTTCTGAAATTCATCTGCATGAAGTCTAATTTTTAAACCATGCTCTTTCGCAGTCAAAAGGATTTTTTTGGACATATCACTGGAAAAATATCCATTTTCACAAAATACATCACAATATTCTGCAATACCTTGTTTGCGAACAGCTGGAAGCATTTCCTCACAAATTAATTGAACATAAGCATTTGGATCATTTTTAAATTCTTGAGGTATCGCATGAGCACCCATAAATGTTGGATGAATATCAATCGCATGAGCTTGATTGACTTTGTCAATGACAGAAAGAGATTTTAATTCTGAATCTTTATCCAAACCGTACCCACTTTTCGCTTCGATGGTAGTGGTGCCTAAAGATAAAAATGTATCCATCCGTTCTGTCATTTTTTTAATGAGCATTTCTTCACTTGCTTCTCTGACTCCAGAAACGCTCGAAACAATACCGCCTCCAGCACGTGCAATTTCTTCGTAGCTTACACCTTGCAATCGCATGGAAAATTCTTTTTCTCGTCCCTCTAAAAATACAGGATGAGTATGAGAATCAACAAAACCGGGCGTCACCAAGTTTTTTGAGCAATCAATGGCATGATCAGCTGAGCCTAAATGAGCACCCATTTCAACAATTTGATCTTTCTCAATTGCAATATCTATATTTTCATGGATGAGCATACCTCCACGCTCTGAATCCCATGTTACGCAATTTTTGATATTTTTTAGGATGAGACTCATATTATTTTTGGTGACTCGGAATATCAATGCCCCAATTTTTTGCATTCTCAATTGCATCATTATATCCAGCATCCGCATGACGTATGACACCAGATCCAGGATCATTGGTCAAAACCCGTTGAAGACGCAGTTCCATTTCGGGTGTTCCATCAGCAACAATCACTTGTCCAGCGTGAATAGCATAACCCATGCCAACGCCGCCACCATGATGAATCGACACCCACGACGCTCCGCTGGCCGTATTACTTAAAGCATTCAATAATGGCCAATCAGCTACCGCATCGGATCCATCTTTCATCGATTCAGTTTCTCGATAGGGCGACGCAACAGAGCCCGTATCTAAATGGTCTCGTCCGATCACGATAGGAGCAGATATTTCTCCCGATGCCACAAGTTTATTTATCGCCACACCCAGTTTAGCGCGACCGCCATATCCTAGCCAACAAATCCGCGAGGGCAATCCTTGAAACTTAACCATTTTTTGCGCCATGTGAATCCAATTATGCAAAGGTTTATCATCTGGAAATAGTTCCAATACTAACGCGTCGGTTCTGTATATATCATCAGGATTTCCAGATAGAGCTACCCAGCGAAAGGGTCCTTTCCCTTCACAAAATAAAGGTCGGATATAAGCTGGAACGAATCCTGGATAATCATACGCATTTTCAATGCCCGCTTTTTCTGCTTGTGCTCGTAAATTATTTCCATAATCAAACGCTATTGCTCCTCTATTTTTTAAGGCTAATATTCCTCGAACATGTTCACCCATGGCACGAATACTTTCCTGGACATATTTTTTGGGATTTTTTTTGCGAAGGCTTAATGCGTCTTTTAACGACATTTCATTAGGAACATAGCCATCTAATTCATCGTGGGCTGAAGTTTGGTCTGTAACTATATCCGGAATGACACCTTTTTTTGCAAATAGAGGCACGATATCTGCAGCATTTCCAAGCAATCCAATACTAAGTGCTTCTTTATCTTTAACCGCATTTTGAGCCCAATCTACGGCTTCATCAAATGAATGTGTCGTTTTATCAAGGTATTCTGTCTCTAATCGACGTTGAATTCTATGTGGATCAACTTCTATGTTGATGGACACACCGCCAGCCATTTTCACTGACAAAGGTTGCGCCCCACCCATTCCACCCAATCCTGCTGTTAAAACTAATTTTCCTGCCAAATTTTCTTGATTGAAGTGAGTTTTGGATGCTGCAATAAATGTTTCGTATGTGCCTTGAAGTATGCCCTGTGTCCCAATATATATCCAAGAACCAGCGGTCATTTGACCATACATCATCAGTCCCTTTTTCTCCAACTCATTGAAATGATCCCAATTCGCCCAATTGGGGACTAAATTAGAATTGGCTATTAAAACTCTTGGACTCCACGTATGGGTTTGCATTACACCAACTGGTTTGCCAGATTGAATTAACAATGTTTCATCTGGATTTAATCTTTTTAGCGTTGAGAGAATCAAATCGTAACATTCCCAATTTCTAGCTGCCTTTCCCTTTCCGCCATAAACAATAAGTTCATCTGGGTCTTCAGCTACATCAGGATCTAAATTATTTTGAATCATTCGATATGCGGCTTCAATCTGCCAATTTTTACAGACAAGATCAGTGCCAGTCGGTGCATGAATTATTCTTTTTGTCATTTAATTTATTCTCCTCAATTATTAATTAGGGAATCAAATGTTTTTTAATTTGTCCAAAATACCCATCTGAATCTCTGAATACATTATAAGAAAAAAGACAAATATTTTTAAAACCACTTTGTTGTGTAAATTTAATTTTTTCCTCTACTTGATCAGGATTTTGATTATACGTTGCCAAGCCCATCACAATTTTCGATCGATATTTCTTTGGTAGATTATCATCAATGATTTGAATATTGGTAGAAAATATTTCTAATTCTGGCAAGTAATTCATAGGAATTGCCCAATCTAAATAACCGGCTAACAACCAAACATCCCATTCTTGACCAAACTCATTTTTCGCTTCATATAAATTAGGCTTTACCGCTGCAGACAATATACAATTTTCATTTTTTTCTTGAATGATATTTGAAATGCCTTTAACCAATTTTGTGACGGATTTTCGCTTAAATCTATTCCAATCAATATTTTGCATACTTCGCATTGATAGGCTCAGATTCATGGGCTCTTCTCTATGTTTATTATAAAATGCTAATCCAATTGGATTCTTTCCATATTCAAATTTATGAAAACGAATATAATCGAGATGAATGCCATCTACAGGATATTTTTGAACAAGTTCTCGAACAACATCCATTAAATATTTTGAAACATCAGGGTGAGTAGGTGCTAAATAAAATCCCTCATTCCCCTTATTTTTTAAGGTTCGTTGAAGGCCATTATTTTGCGATGAATCTTTGTCCAACCATTCTGGATTCGTATATAACAAATGTTTTTTTTGTAGTGGCATTGTAGAGGCAGACCATAAATAATACATATTGAGCCACGCATGAATCTCAATATCTAAAGATTCAGCTTTTGAAAGAATATAGTCCAAAGGATCAAAGTCATCTTTGATAATCAAAGTTGAACGGGGAACAAATTCAGATTGATAATAAGCATCTCCCCGACCCCGAACTTGCACTAAAAGATGATTGAAATTGTTTTCTTTCGCAAATGAAAGCATTTCATCAATGGATTCTGAGGAGGTCATGGCATCACGCACTACCCATAATATTCGTTTATCGAATGTGCTGTTTGCCGTCAACCATTGTGGGATAAAAAAAAGAAGGGCAACATAGCATGTTACCCTTCTTTTTTGGGATTTGAATATTTTTCGCATCATATTCAAAAAAAATATTTATTTTTGAGACGATACTTCTTCAGTTCCATTTTCTTTTACAAGATCAATAAATTCGATTTGCGATACCGAAGCGCGGTCATTATCCCTAAAGCCTAATTTAGTAATTCTTGTATATCCGCCATTTCGATCAGCGCAAGCAGAAGCGATTTGGTCAAATAAAATATTGACTATATTTTTTCTTGGAATTTTCTTAATGACTTGTCGCCTTGCATGAACATCGCCACGTTTTGCAAATGTGACCAGTGGCTCAATGAACATTCGAAGAGCTTTAGCTTTTGCGTCAGTAGTTTTGATTTTTTTATGAAGAATCAAATTTGATGCTAAATTAGCAAGGGTCGCTCGTCTATGAGCGGGAACTCGTCCAAGTTTTTTACCTTTAACGCGATGTCTCATTTTAGCCTTCTTCCACCATAATACTTTCAACGTCCATTCCAAAATGAATGCCCATTGAATCTAATTTTTCAACCAATTCAGTGAGCGATTTTCTACCAAAGTTTTTGTATTTCAACATTTGATTTTCTTCTTTGCTTACCAACTCATGGATATATTTAATTCCAGCAGCTTGGAGGCAATTATAACTTCTAACAGAAAGCTCCATTTCATCGATCGTTTGGTTCATTATTTTTCTGAGCGCCATAGTTTCCTCAGAAACGCCCTTGGTTAATTCCAATACTTCTGGATTACTAATCGCCTCAAGATAAGCCAAATGCTCTCTCAAATATTCTGCAGAATAAGCGGTTGCATCTTCAGGTGAGATTGATCCATTTGTATGCACTTCCATGGTTAAAATCTCAATGGGTTCTTTCGCGCCCGGAACTGGCTTAACATCAAAAGCAACCTTTGTAACAGGATTGAAAATACTATCTATGGCATTGGTTCCAAGGGTTGTATTGGGCAATATATTGTCTTCCGCAGAAACATAGCCTTTGCCGATTCCAATTCGTAATTCCATTTCTAATTTTCCATTAGATTTGACTTCTGTGATATAATGATCTGGATTCAATATCTCATATTGATCACTCACATTTTGAAGATCTTTCGCTGTAAAAACTTTTTTCCCTTTAATCGTTAAATTGATTTTATCAGGATTATTATCCATCAATTTGAATTTGACTTCCTTTAAATTCATAATGATATCAGCTGCATCTTCTTGTACACCTTTAATGGTTGAAAATTCATGTTGAACACCATCAATCTTTACATGGGTAATGGCTGCACCCGGAATACTGGTCATAATTACCCGACGCATTGCGTTTCCTAAAGTGGTTCCGTAACCACGTTCCAAAGGTTGCATGGTAAACTTACCATAAGTATCGGTTAATGATTTTTCGTCAAATTCAATTTTAAATTTTGTTTCTTGTGCCATGTAATTATTAGCTCCTAATTATTTTTATTTGGAATACAGTTCAACAACTAACTGTTCGTTAACAGTTAAATTCATTTCGTCCCGATCTGGGATAGCGGTAAAGATGCCTTTCATTTTGGCTTTATCCAGCTCTAACCAGCCTAAATCCATATCACCTTTTATTCTCCGCATTGCTTCGAGGATAATATCCATTTTTTTACTTTTATCTCGGACTTCAATAATGTCACCAGGTTTAACACGAAAAGATGGAATGTTTACTTTCTTTCCATTAACGAGAAAGTGCGCATGACTTACCATTTGTCTCGCAGAAGGTCTAGAAGGTGCGAAACCAATACGATAGACAACATTATCCAAACGACACTCTAAAAGTTGCATCATATTTGTTCCTGTTTCACCCTCCATTTTATCTGCTTTTTGGAATAGATTTCTAAATTGTTTTTCCAACAAACCATACGTGAATTTAATTTTCTGTTTTTCAGCCAACTGAATACCATAGTTGGACAATTTCCTTCTCCGTGCTTGTCCATGCTGACCTGCTTGATAAGGTTTTCGGTTTAAAAGTTTATCATATTTTGGATTACCAAAAATATTTTCACCAAACTTTCGGACCAATTTCCCTTTTGCTGTTTTTGTTTTAGCCATAAATCATTTCTCCAGATTAGACGCGTCTACGCTTTGGTGGACGACAACCGTTGTGAGGTAAAGGCGTTACATCTTTTATAGATGTAATTTGTAATCCGGTTACAGCAAGAGCGCGAATAGCCGATTCACGACCAGCACCTGGGCCTTTAACTCTTACTTCAATATTTGTTAATCCCATTGCTAATGCACGTTCTGCAGCTTTCTCTCCAGCTTTTGTCGCTGCATAAGCAGTGCTTTTTCTTGATCCTTTAAAGCCTGAGGTTCCTGCTTTTTCCCAAACAAGTACATTACCCATTTGATCTGTCAACGTTACATGTGTATTGTTAAACGAAGACTTAACATGTGCAATCCCATTAGGATCTGAAACTTTCTTTTTCTTTTTTTTAGTTGTTTTATCAGCCACAATAATTCCTATTCTTTTTTACCAAGCCCAATTGTTCGCTTTTTACCTTTGCGAGTGCGGGCATTTGTTTTCGTCCGTTGACCATTTACAGGTAGCCCACGACGATGTCGAAGTCCCCTGTATGAACCAACATCTTTTAATCTTTTAATATTCATCGCAGTCTGGGACCGCAACTCACCTTCAACATTTATACCCAGAGAACTAATCGCATCTCGAAGTGCAATCGTGTGTTCCTCAGTCATCTCCTGGACACGCATGTCCGGATCAACTTTCGCCTCTGCACAAATGTTGTTTGCTGTACTTAAACCTATACCATGAATATATCTCAGAGCATAAGCTACTTTTTTATTTCGAGGTATATCTACACCGACAATACGCGCCACTCGAATCTCCTAACCTTGTCTTTGTTTGTGCTTTGGGTTTTCACAAATTACCAAGACAGTTCCTTTTCTCTTGATAATTTTGCATTTCGCGCACATTTTTTTTACTGATGGGCGAACTTTCATTTTCTATTTTCTACCTTCTGTTTTTGATCAACCGTTACTTCGTTTTTAGTCAGTTGACTTAAAACTACCGGTCCATTATTTGTAATCGCAAGTGTATGCTCAAAATGAGCTGAAGGTTGACCGTCTTTTGTATATACGGACCATCCATCCTTGCCTGTAAAAATTTCTTTTTTACCCATATTAATCATGGGTTCGATTGCAATTACCATTCCCGCTCGTAATTGATAACCTTGCTTAGCTTGACCATAATTTGGAATTTGTGGTTCCTCATGCAATTCCGTGCCAATACCGTGACCTACCAATTCTCTCACAACTGAGTAGCCATGATTTTCCGCATGATTTTGAACCGCATTTCCAATATCGCCCACGTAATTTCCAGGGATAGCTTGTTCAATACCTTTCTCTAAAGATTCTCGAGTGATTTGTAATAATTTTGTGGTTTCAGCATTAACTGACCCAACCGAAAATGATCTGGCGTGATCTCCATAATATCCATTGAGCTCAGCCCCACAATCTATGCCTACAATCTGCCCTTCTTTTAAGACGTCATTTGTAGGAATTCCATGGACGACAACATCATCAACAGAGATACACAAAGTGGATGGGAAACCCATATAGCCTTTAAATGCAGGTCTTGCTCCACGTGAAATAATAAATTCCTCAGCCAATGTATCTAATGTTTTCAAAGACTTTCCTGGGAATACATGTGTTGATAACATTTCTAAAGTATCTGCAACAATCTGGCAACTTTGTGCAATTAAACCAATCTCTCGTTCTGAACGTGTATGCACCATACTACATTCTCCTCCGACCACGAATACGACCCTTTGATAAGAATCCATCGTAATGGCGCATCATCAAATGACTTTCAACTTGTTGAAGTGTATCTAAAGCAACACCCACAATAATCAATAAACTGGTTCCACCAAAAAACGAAGCTAAATCATATCCAACCTCCATAGTTTGCATCAGGATATATGGAAATATTGCCACAAATGCTAATGAAATAGATCCGGGGAGCGTAACGCGTGTTAAAATATTATCAATATATTCTGCGGTTTTTTTTCCTGGTCTTACGCCTGGAATAAACCCACCCTGCTGTTTCATATTAGAAGAAACTTGCACAGGATCGAATGCCATTGCTGTGTAAAAATAGGTGAAAAATATAATCATCAAACCAAAAACCAACCAATAAAATGGATGATCAAAACTGAACCATCTCATCACCCCTTGCATAAATTCACTTTCTGTAAAAAACATCGATACGGTACTCGGGATAAACATAATTGCTTGAGCAAAAATAATGGGCATCACACCGGCTGTATTAACTCGCAGTGGAATATGTGTATTTTGTCCGCCATAAACTTTTCGTCCCACGACGCGCTTTGCATACGAGACTGGAATTTTTCGCGTCCCTTGCGTCAACAAAACAACAAAAGAGACAATTACAAACATGACGCCAAGTAATATGACTTCAGATAAAATACTGTGGACACCTTCCTGGACAAGAGATATTTCGCTAATGAGCACGTTTGGAAGTCTCGAAACGATACCAATCATAATAATCATTGATATACCATTTCCGATGCCTCGTTCTGTCATTCTTTCGCCTAGCCACATCAAGAAAATCGTTCCCGTAACCATACTGACAACTGTTGTAAATCTAAAAAGAAAACCTGGATCAATAACAACTTGTAACTCTTTTTCTAAAAATAAAGCCACACTGTAAGACTGCATCACAGAGATTAATACAGTTCCGTATCGAGTCAATTGTGTTATTTTTTTTCGTCCAGCTTCGCCTTCTTTTTGAAGCCTTTGAAAGTAAGGAACAACAGATCCCATTAATTGAATAATAATAGAAGCCGAGATATAGGGCATAATTCCCAGTGAGAATAAGGATGCTTTTTCAAAAGCACCGCCCACAAAAGTATTAAATAATCCAAATAATGAATTTTGCAAATTTTGAAATGCTTGCGCTAAAGCAGCACCATCAACACCAGGAACCGGAATATGCGCTCCCATTCTAACGATAACTAAAAGCGCTACCGTAAACAGTATTCGACGTTTAAGATCTGGTATTGTAAAAATTGTTTTTATTTTATCCAGCATTATTGTTCCGTTGTTGATCCGCCTGCTTTTTCAATTTTTTCTTTTGCTGATGCACTAAATGCACTTGCGGTAACTTGCAATTTTTTATCAATCTCACCATTACCTAAAATTTTGATTGGCTTTAATGCCGACTTTACCAAACCGCTATCTACCATTACCGTTGCATCAATGACATCAATGGTCAGCTTATTCAAATCTTCAACATTAACAATCTGAAAAGATTTCTTAAAAAGGTGATTTGAGAAACCACGCTTGGGTAAACGACGCGCCAATGCCATCTGTCCACCTTCAAACCATGCTCGTCTTTTGAAGCCACTTCTGGCACCTGCACCTTTATGACCACGACCGCCTGTTTTGCCTAATCCTGTCCCAGGACCTCTACCGCGTCTTTTTGTGTTTTTTACTGATCCACTTACTGGGCTTAAATCTTCAATTTTCATGCTTCTTCTACTTTCAATAAATAATCAACGACACGAATCATCCCTCTTATTTGCGGTGTGTCATTTTGTTCAACAGTTTGATTCATTTTACGAAGCCCTAAGGCTATTAATGTTTTTTTAGCTTTAGGTTTGTACCCAATTCCACTTTTAGTTTGAGTAATTAGTAATTTTTTTGACATTTTATCTAAAAACCTCTCCGATTGTAATACCGCGTTTATTTGCAATCGCAACGGCATCCTTTAAATTTTTCAATGCATCTAATGCAGCATAAACCATATTATTAACATTCTTAGAACCATGGCGTTTTGTAAGAATATTATGTATTCCAACCTGTTCCATCACGGAACGAATCGCCGCACCAGCAATAATACCAGTACCTTGAGAAGCGGGTTTCAACATTACCCTACTTGATCCGTGCTTCCCAATAATTTTATGAGGAACTGTCCCATTGATAACTGAAACTTTCACAATGTTTCTTTTCGCAACATCTTTTCCTTTAGAAATCGCTGAAATTACTTCATTCGCTTTTCCAAGCCCAACACCAATGTGTCCTTTTCCATCACCGACAACAACTAAGGCAGAAAATCGAAACCGTTTTCCGCGTGATGTTACTTTTGCCGTACGGTTTATCTTTACGACGGCTTCTTCTAATAAATCTAATTCAGCTGGATTAATAATGGCCAAAAGGACCTCCCTTAAAATTTGAGCCCGGCTTTACGTGCAGCTTCAGCAAATGCTTTTACACGTCCATGATATGGATAACCGTTACGATCAAAAACTACAGTATTTATTTTTTTCTCCAATGCTTTCTTTGCAATGGACTCGCCTACTAGCACGCTAATGTCAGTTTTGCTTTTTGACTTCTTAACATCGACTTGCAAAGCTTTCTCTAACGACGATGACGACACGAGCGTGTGACCTTCAACGTCATTTACAATTTGAGCTTCAATATTCTTATTACTTTTGAAAACGACCAATCTAGAACGAGTAGGATGCATAAAAGCTGTTTTCTTGCTACGATTTCTACGTCGGGAATTTCTTTGTTTCTGTTTTTTAAGTTCACTCATTATCCCACGCCTCCAACAGTTTTACCTTGCTTGGTCTTCACAAATTCATCTTTATAACGAACGCCTTTTCCTTTATAGGGCTCAGGCTTTCTAAACGATCTAATCTTGGCAGATACGGCGCCTACCAATTGCTTATCAATACCTTCTACTTTGATCGCAGTACGATCTGCCGTAACAGTAATACCTTCAGGGATTTCAAAGAAAATATCATGCGAATAACCCAATTGAAGCAATAGACGCTTTCCTTGAAGAGAGGCTTGGTATCCCACGCCTCTTATTTCTAATTCTTTTGAAAAACCTTCTGATACACCCACGATAGCATTGTTAATTATTTGGCGCGTTGTGCCATGAAGTGCTCGGTGCAACTTCTGATCACTGGGACGACTTACAACAATTTTATCTTCTTTTAATTCTATTTTCATATCTTGATGCACATGAACAGTTTGAGAGCCTTTTGGACCCATAGCATTTACAGCAAAACCCTCAATGTTTACTTTTACCCCTTCAGGGATGGGTACGGGGTTATTTCCGATTCGAGACATAAGTTAAAACACCTCACAAAGTAATTCGCCACCAACGTTGAGTTTAGCAGCAGTTTTATTTGACAGCACACCTTTAGATGTGGACAAAATAGATATTCCCAATCCATCTAAAACGCGAGGAACCTGTTCCGCACCAACAAAAATTCGATTTCCTGGTGTGCTAATTCTTTTAATATGTTCAATCACAGGGTTGTTTTGATAGTCATATTTTAAAAATACACGAATCTTTTCTTTATTTCCATCAGAAATGAAAAAGAAATCTTCAATATATTTTTCTTCTTTAAGAATTAATGAAATTCTTTTTTTCATATTAGAACTTGGTATGTCCACCCAACGCTTATGCGCAGATAAACCATTTCGTATGTGTGTCAAGTAATCCGCAACGGGATCCGTCATCGTCATAATCTATTTCTCCTTACCAACTTGCTTTCGTTACGCCAGGGATTTCACCTTTTAAGGCCATTTCCCTAAAACATATTCGACACAAGCCAAAACGACGAAGATATCCGTGAGGACGCCCACATTTAAAACATCTGCTTTTTTGTCGTGTTGAAAACTTTGGATTTCTTTTTGATTTATAAATTTGAGATTTCTTAGCCATTAAGCTGCCTCTTCAATATCTTTTTTAACTGGTTTGTCACGCAAAGGAAATCCAAACTCTTTAAGCAACCAATATGCTTCGTCATTTGTTTTTGCCGTTGTTGTAATTGTGACATTCATACCATTGATTTCTTGTATTTTGTCATAATCAATCTCAGTGAAAATAATTTGCTCTTTAATACCAAAATTATAATTTCCACGACCATCGAACGACTTCCAAGATAATCCTCGAAAATCACGCGATCTTGGAAGAGCAACCGCAATCAGTCTCTCAAGAAATTCATACATTTGAGCGGATCTTAAAGTTACTTTACATCCAACGGGATATCCTTGACGAATTTTAAAATTAGAAACATCTTTTTTCGACTTGGTGATTACAGGTTTTTGTCCTGATATTAATGCCATTTCATCGATTGCACTTTCCAAATGTTTTGAATTTGTTTTTGCATCGCCTATTCCCATATTAAGGGAAACTGAAAGCAATTTAGGAACTTGCATAACATTTTTATATCCAAACCTTTTGATAAGACTTGAAATAATAGAATCTTTATAAAGTGTTCTTAATTTAGGAGCATACGCTTTTGCTTTAACAGCACTTTTCTTTTTAGCCACAGTCTTTTTATCATCTTTCTTAGGCGCAGCTTTTTTAACCGGGGCCTTCTTCTTAGAGACTGCTTTTTTCTTAGCGGTAGATTTCTTTTTTTCTTCAGCCATAATTATGCTTCAATTTCTTCGTTAGTTTTTTTCGAAATTCTGATTTTGCTTCCATCATCTAATTTTTTATATCCAATACGAGATGCCTGCCCTCCATGAACAATCATAACATTAGAGACATGAACAGGAGCTTCTTTTTCCACCACACCACCACTTGGATTTTCCTGAGTTGGCCTCATTGCTTTTTTGATAAAGTTTATCCCTTCGACAAGCACTCTTTGCTTTTTAGGAAAAACATGAAGGACCTTTCCTTCCATCCCTTTATGGTTTCCGCTAATAACTTTTACGGTCATTCCTTTTTTTACAAACATTTTAGATAACCTCCGGCGCCATCGAGATTATTTTCATAAATCCACTTTCACGTAATTCACGCGCAACAGGTCCAAAAATACGTGTACCTCTAGGTTCGCCATTTCCATCCAATAAAACAGCTGCATTTTCATCAAAACGAATGAAACTTCCATCTTTTCGACCCACTTCTTTACGAACTCTTACAACAACAGCGCGATGCACTTCACCTTTTTTTACCATACCACCTGGAATCGCTTTTTTTACTGTTATCACAATTTGGTCTCCAATAGATGCATATTTCCTTTTTGAGCCACCCAAAACCTTAAAGCAAAGAATTTCCTTTGCGCCAGTATTGTCTGCTACTACTAATCTTGTTTCCTGCTGTATCACTTACTTAACCAACCTTCACTGATTTACTGATAATTTCACTAACCTGCCAACGCTTGCGCTTACTCATTGGACGCATAGAGGTGATCTTAACAATATCACCTTCATTTGGGCTAACCGCAGCCACATGTGCTAAAAATTTATTAAACCGTTTTACGCGTTTATTGTATACAGGATGGGCAATTTCCCTAGTCACTTTCACCGTAACCGTCTTCTCCATCTTTGCACTGACTACTTCGCCAACAAGTGACTGTCTTTTCCGGATTTCACTCATGAGGTTACATCTCCTTTAATTGTTCGAATTCCCAATTCATACTCCCTGAGAACTGTTTTTATTTGCGCAATTTCTTTTTTCAATAAAGGGATTTGTGTTCCATCTTCTAATTGCTGTAACGCTTGCTGAAATCGCAAATTCTGTAAAGCATCTAGATTCTCCACCAAGCGTGAGTCTAATTCGCTTTTATTTAATTCGCTCAATTGACTAATTTTCATTAGAAGTCTCTCCGTAAAACCATTTTGGTCTTGATTGGGAGTTTATGTCCCGCATCTCGAAAAATTTGTTCTGCAATTTCTTTACTAACTCCATCTACTTCAAATAATATTCTGCCTGGCTTAACTACAGAAACCCAATATTCCGGCGTTCCTTTTCCTTTTCCCATTCGTGTTTCAGCTGGTTTTGCAGTAATAGGTTTATCAGGGAAGATACGAATCCACATTTTCCCCACTTTACGAACACCTCGAGATATGGCAATCCGAGAAGATTCTATTTGCCTAGCAGTAACCCAACCAGATTCAATAGCTTTTAAGCCATAATGGCCAAAAGCCACATGAGCACCCTTCGTGGCTAATCCACGTCGATTTCCACGATGGTGGCGTCTAAATTTCGTTTTCTTTGGTTCTAACATAATTCTTTCTTATTTATTTTTGGAATATTGGCCGTTGCAAATCCAAATTTTAACACCAATAATTCCGTAAGTTGTCTCAACTTCAGTTAGCGCATAATCGATATCAGCTCTCAATGTATGCAATGGGACACTACCACCAGAAAATTTTTCACTTCTAGCAATTTCAACACCACCCAATCTACCCGCAACGTTAACTCTGATTCCTTCAGCACCCATACGCATTGTAGACTGTATTGCTTTATTCACTACACGACGATACGATATTTTCTTTTTCAATTGATGCGCAATGTTTGCGCCAACAAGCGCAGCATCTAGTTCAGGACGCTTTACTTCAGAAATATTAACTTTTGCCTTCTTATCAGTTAATTGACTTAGTTCTTTTTTAAGTCTTTGAACTTCTTCACCACCACGACCGATAACAATTCCAGGCCTTGCGGTAAAAATTGCAATTGTGACCATCGTTGATGTTCTACTTATTTCAACTTTTGAAATACCCGCATTAGGTAACCTATGTTTGATATAATTACGAATTCTGACATCTTCTTCTAATTTTGAAGCAAAATTATTTTTAGATGCAAACCAATTAGAGCGCCAATCTTTCTTAACGCTTAATCTAAAACCTACTGGATGAGTTTTTTGGCCCAAAATGAATTCCTTTTATTTTTCGTTACTTACGACGATTGTTAAATGACTCGTTGGGCGTCTTAATTTAGCTGCTCTGCCCATGGACGCTGCACGAAATCTTTTCATGACGGGACCTCCATCAACAAATGCCTCATCAATGCCTAATAATTCAGGATCTAGATTTGCATCATCTAATCCTTGCATCAAATTTGCTACCGCAGATCTTAATGTCTTTTCAATAATTGCTGCTGCTTTCTCTGTCGAAAAATGAAGCATATTCATGGCGACACCCACTTTTAACCCTCGAATACTATTGAGCGTCTTCCTCATCTTACGAGGAGACTGGTGGATATTTCTAGAGATTGCTTTTGCCTTCATAATAATTATTTCCTGTCACCCGAATGCATTCTAAATGTTCTTGTTGGTGAAAATTCACCCAACTTATGCCCCACCATGTTTTCATAAATAAAGACAGGGATAAATTTATTTCCGTTATGAACAGCAAGTGTATGTCCTACAAATTCAGGTGTAATCATACTTCTTCGAGACCAGGTTTTAATAACTTTTTTTTGCTTGCCTTCATTCATTTTTCTAACTTTTTTAAGAAGTTTTTCGTCAATATAAGGGCCTTTTTTCAGAGATCGTGGCATATACTATCTTCTCCTTTTAACAATGAGTTCATTAGATTTTTTATTCTTTTTACGTGTTTTATACCCTTTTGTTGGTTGACCCCAAGGAGAAACAGGATGGCGTCCTCCAGATGTTTTACCTTCTCCCCCACCATGAGGATGATCTACAGGATTCATTACAACGCCTCTCACTTTTGGACGCTTACCTAGCCATCTAGATCTGCCTGCTTTTCCTGATACAATCTGCTCATGAGATCTATTACCAACTTGACCAATAGTAGCCATGCAATTTTCAGGCACCATACGGATTTCACCACTTGGCAATTTTAAACTTACAAAACCACTGTCTTTAGCCATAATTTGAGCGAAAGCTCCGGCAGTTCTAACCATTTGACCACCCTTTCCAGGAATCAATTCAACATTGTGAACATCCATCCCAGAAGGAATATTTTTAATTTTTAGCGCATTCCCAATTTTCAAAGGAACCTCATCTCCCGAAACAATCATATCGCCGACCTTTAAGTCTAAAGGTGATAGGATATAACGCTTTTCACCATCCAAATAATGAATTAACGATATATATGCAGATCGATTTGGATCGTACTCAACCGTTGCGACTTTCCCAGGAATGTTAAATTTATTTCTTTTAAAATCAATTAATCGTAGCCTTCGCTTATGGCCACCACCACGACGTCTTACTGTAATTCTTCCAGTGTTATTGCGACCTGCTTTTTTACGAAGCGCTTTAGTTAAACTCTTTTCAGGTTTATCCGTTGTAACTTCAGCAAAATCAGAACGAGACGCAAAGCGACTCCCAGGCGTTGTTGGCTTTAAAAATCGAACACCCATATCTAAGCTCCCTCACCGCTCAAAAGATCAATTGAAGATCCTTTTTCCAAAGTAACTATTGCTTTTTTCCAGGACGAGCGAGCACCTTCAGTACGAATGACTTTCCCGCCACTTCGGACCGACATTTGTTTTACTTTACCCTGCCTATTCATCGTTGCAACCTTTACGACAGAAACATCAAATTTCTTTTCAACTGCCTTCTTAATTTCATTTTTATTTGCATTCTGAGCTACTTGAAATGCCCATTTATTCTCTTTTTCTTCTAATGCGCTCATCTTTTCAGTGAACAATGGTTTTATAATTATTTTTTGATACATTATTATCCTGCTAATATTCCCGTCAAAATCGCTAAACCAGCCTTATCAAGCAAAACGATTTCACAATCAATTAAATCGTAAGTGCTAACACTTTTTGCATCAACGAGATACACTTTGTGCAAATTCTGTGAAGCTAATTCTAAGTTTCGATCTTTACCACTTGACAAAATCGTTATTTTCTTATCCTGCAAACCTAAAGTGTTTAATATTTTAACAAAATCTGCTGTCTTATGCGAATCAATCTTTAACTCATCGACGAGCATAAGTTGCCCATTGGATGCTTTATCAGCCAATACACTTTTACGCGCCAATTTACCGACTTTCTTAGAAACCTTATGTGAATACGCATGAGGCTCTGGACCAAAAACTGTTCCACCACCACGCCAGATCGGAGAACGGGTCGTACCCGCACGCGCAGATCCTGTCCCTTTTTGCTTGAATGGCTTTCTACCGCCACCTCGAACCAATGCTCTATTTTTCGAAGCATGAGTCCCTTGACGCATATTGTTCAATTCAGCTAAAACTGCCTGACGAACTACGGGTTTATTTGGCGTAATCGCAAAGACAGCATCCTCAACCGTAACGGAAGGGCCTTTTGATCCATTTATTTTTGTAAGCTCTAATTTCATTTTATTTACCGAGAAATAACCACCATTCCATTCTTAGCACCAGGGACAGCCCCTTTCACTAGAATTTGGTTCATTTCTTTATCAATTTTAACAACTTCAAGGTTTTCTACTGTATGTTTTTTGTTTCCATATTGGCCAGCCATTTTCATTCCCTTAAATACACGAGATGGATCTGAGGCTTGACCAATTGATCCAGGATGACGCGTTGTGTCTCCCTGTCCGTGAGTTACAGGCTGTCTAGAAAAATTGTGACGCTTAATTACACCCGAAAAACCTTTTCCCTTAGATTTCCCCGATATAGAGACATACTCACCAGGATTGAAAATTCCAACGTGAAACACCTGTCCTTGTTTATATTCGAATCCAGGCACTTTTTCAAATTCAGCCGTAATTTTCATGGGAGGAATACCCGCTTTGTCGAAATGCCCTTTCATAGGTTTATTCGTATGCTTATCAGATCTTTCGCCATACCCAACTTGAACAGATTCATATCCATCATTTTCAATGGTTTTTACTTGAGTAACAACGCATGGCCCAGCTTGCAAAATTGTCACAGGAACTACACGATCATTTTCATCAAATAGCCTAGTCATTCCAATCTTTTTTCCAATCAATCCACGCATTGCTTATACCTTTATCTCAATATCAACGCCAGCAGGCAAATCTAGCTTCATCAAAGATTCGACTGTTTTTGGCGTTGAATTCAATATATCAACCAAACGTTTATGAATTTTAGTTTGAAACTGTTCGCGCGATTTTTTATTCACATGAGGAGATCTCAAAACGGTGTAAACACTACGTTTCGTAGGTAATGGAATAGGGCCAGAAAGAATAGCACCTGTCGATTTTGCTGTTTTTACAATTTTCTCTGTGGACTTATCTAACAAAGTATGATCGTAAGCCCTTAAACTGATTCGTATAGCTTGTTTAGACATTTCTATCCTTACGCTACAATTTCAGTGACAACGCCGGCGCCAACTGTATGGCCGCCTTCACGAATAGCGAACCGAAGTTCCTTATCCATCGCAATCGGTGTTATCAATTCAATCTCTAATTCTACATTATCACCAGGCATAACCATCTCTGTCCCTGAAGGCAAAGTCGCAACACCCGTTACATCTGTAGTCCGAAAATAAAACTGCGGACGATATCCATTGAAAAAAGGTGTGTGACGTCCGCCTTCATCTTTCTTCAATACATAAACACTCGCTTTAAATTTTGTATGAGGGGTAATACTTCCAGGAACAGCCAAAACCATCCCACGACCCAAATCTTCTTTATCAACGCCACGAAGAAGCAAACCTGCATTATCTCCAGCTCTACCCTCATCTAAAAGTTTACGAAACATCTCAACACCCGTAACGATCGTTTTCCGTGTTTCACCCATTCCGATGATTTCAATTTCATCACCCACATGAACAATACCACGCTCAATACGACCCGTTCCAACTGTCCCGCGACCTGTAATAGAAAATACATCTTCAACAGGCATCAAGAAAGGACGATCGATATCACGCTCAGGCTCTGGAATCCAACTATCACATGCCTCCATTAACTCTGTAATGGACTTTGTAGCCGCTTCATCATCTGGCGCATTTAATGCTTCTAAAGCCGATCCTTTAATGATGGGCGTATCATCACCTGGGAAATCATACTCACTTAATAAATCACGTAATTCCATTTCAACCAATTCAATCAATTCAGGATCATCTACTTGGTCCGTCTTATTCATATAAACCAAAACACTCGGCACATTAACCTGACGAGCCAATAAAACATGCTCTCTGGTTTGAGGCATGGGACCATCAGCTGCACTTACCACTAAAATAGCACCGTCCATTTGAGCTGCACCTGTAATCATATTTTTAATATAATCTGCGTGACCCGGGCAATCAACGTGAGCGTAATGACGATTTTCCGTTTCATACTCTACGTGAGCTGTCTGAATCGTGATTCCACGTTCACGCTCTTCTGGAGCGTTATCAATACTGTCAAAAGAACGAACTTCACTCATCCCTTTGGCCGCTTGCGTTAAGGTAATCGCTGCGGTTAATGTTGTCTTACCATGATCCACATGACCAATCGTTCCGATGTTTACATGCGGCTTGGTTCTTTCAAATTTCTCTTTTGCCATTGCTTTTCTCCTTTACTTAATTTTTAATCCTAGGATGCTTTTCCATGAATTTTTTCTAATATTTCCGTTTCAATGCTTGCAGGCACTTGATTGTAATGTGAAAATTCCATATGAAACACTGCCCTTCCTTGCGTAATAGAACGCAAATCAGTCACATAACCAAACATTTTACTCAGCGGCACTTCTGCGTCTAAAATATGCGCATCATTCCTTTGATTCATCCCACCAATTTTTCCTCGACGTGAATTAATGTCGCCCATCACGTCTCCAAGGTATTCTTCTGGAACCGTTACTTCCACCTTCATAATTGGCTCCATTAATTTTGGTGAAGCTTTTTTACAAGCTTGCTGGATTGCCATCGAGCCAGCAATTTTAAATGCCATCTCAGAAGAATCTACATCATGATATGATCCAAAAACAAGCTCAACGCGCACATCTTCTAAGGGATAACCGGCAACTACACCGTTTACCAAAGCTTCTTTTATCCCCTTATCGACTGACGGTATGTATTCTCGTGGAATCGTTCCACCTACGATTTTATTTTCAAAATGATAGCCTTTTCCAGCTTCATTTGGCTCAACATTGATGACGACGTGGCCATATTGTCCACGGCCACCAGATTGACGAGCGAATTTCACATCCACTTTTTCTACAGATTTTGTTATAGCCTCCCGATAAGAGACTTGAGGACGACCTACATTTGCCTGGACTTTAAATTCACGCAATAATCGATCAACCAAGATTTCTAAATGCAATTCACCCATTCCAGCAATTATAGTCTGACCCGTTTCATCATCAATTGACAATTTAAACGTGGGATCTTCTTCACCAAGTTTTGCCAGTCCTTTTGAAAGCGCATCTTGATCACCTTTACTTACAGGCTCAACCGAAACGGACACGACAGGCTCGGGGAAGTCCATAGACTCTAAAACGATATGATTTTTTTCATCGCAAAGTGTATGCCCGGTTTGAGCATTTTTCAAGCCAATTACCGCTACAATTTCTCCGGCAGTAACCGCATCTCGTTCTTCGCGTTTATTTGAATGCATCAATAAAATTCTACTAATTCTTTCACGCTTACTTGTGTTCGGATTATATACGTAAGAACCTGCGTCCAAAGACCCAGAATAAACACGCATAAAAGTCAAACGCCCCACATAAGGATCGGTCATAACTTTAAAAGCCAGAGCAGAAAAAGGAGCATCGCCTGCTGGCGCTCGAGTTAATTCAACGTCAGAATCATCAGCGTCAAAACCTTTTATACTGCCTACGTCTATGGGAGATGGAAGGAAATCAACAATAGCATCCAACAATCTTTGAACGCCTTTATTTTTAAAAGCAGACCCACATAAGGTTGGAACAAATGTATTATCCACGCAACCTTTTCGAATTGCATTTTTTATTTCTTCTTCTGTGATTTCCTCATCTTCAAGATATTTTTCCATCAAATGCTCATCATAGCTTGCTGTTTCTTCTATTAAATGATGCCGCCATTTTTCAGCTTCTTCGAGCATATCGGTTGGTATATCACCAATTTCGAAATGAGTGCCAAGCGAGCTTTCGTTATACAAAATTGCTTTCATCGACAATAAGTCAATAATGCCCGTGAACATATCACCAGCGCCAATTGGCAAAACCAATGGAAGGGGACTCGCACCAAGACGGTCTTTAATCATATCTAATACTTTTAAAAAATCTGCGCCAACACGATCCATCTTATTGACAAAGGCTAAGCGAGGCACACCATATTTGTCTGCTTGCCTCCACACTGTTTCACTTTGAGGCTCGACACCACCAACCGCACAGAAAACAGCAACAGCTCCATCTAACACGCGCAGTGATCTTTCTACTTCAACGGTAAAATCAACGTGACCAGGTGTGTCAATAATATTAATTCTATGATCTGCCCATTCGCAAGTTGTAGCAGCGGAAGTAATTGTAATGCCGCGTTCCTGCTCCTGCTCCATCCAATCCATAGTCGCCGCACCATCGTGGACTTCACCGATACGATGCGTTTTACCTGTATAGTACAAGACGCGCTCGGTCAATGTTGTTTTACCCGCATCAATGTGGGCCATTATACCGATGTTACGAAAATGATCTAGTTGTGTTTTCTTCAATTTACTTTATATCCAATTTATCTAAAATGCGCAAAAGCTTTATTCGCTTCTGCCATTCTATGCGTATCGTCTTTTTTCTTGATTGCGCCACCCTCATTATTCGCCGCTGAAATTAATTCGCTAGCCAAGCTTTCAGCCATCGGACGCCCAGATTTACTACGCGCAGAATTAATCAACCAATGGGACGCTAAATAAAATTTTCTCCCCCTAGGAACTTCAATCGGAACTTGATATGTTGCTCCGCCAATTCTCTTGGACTTAACTTCGACAGAAGGAGAAACATTTTCAATCGCTTTTTGAAAAATATTCAATCCTTCGGTTTTTGTTTTCTTTTTGATAATATCCATTGCTCCATAAAAAATACTTTCAGCAATTCCTTTCTTTCCACGCTTCATTACGTAATTCATAAATTTGGCAACAGAAAGATCATTGTAAATTGGGTCAGGCAAAATTTCTCTTCGTTCTGGTCTTCTTCTTCTCATTTTTTAACTCAGCTTAATTTTTTGGTTTTTTCGCACCATAACGAGAGCGACTAGTTCTTCTATCTGTAACGCCAGCTGTATCAAATGCGCCACGCACAATGTGATATCGAACACCTGGCAAATCTTTTACTCGCCCACCTTCCAATAACACAATAGAGTGCTCTTGCAAATTATGACCTTCACCTGGGATATATGCCGCAACTTCCATTCCATTTGTCAAGCGAACACGGGCAACTTTACGAAGCGCTGAATTCGGCTTTTTAGGCGTGGTTGTATACACGCGTGTGCACACGCCACGTTTTTGCGGACTACTCATTAATGCAGGAGTCGATGTCTTTTTGAACACTCGCTTCCGGCCTTTTCTTATTAGTTGGTTTATTGTTGGCATATCACTTTATCCAAAGCCTATAAAATTACGAATATTTTTGAAGTTTTGTCAACATAAAGTATAACTATTTTATGCAACCACATCTTCAGTCTCATTTTCCGTTTCTGTTTCATCTAAATCTTCTACATTCACCATAATCCCACGAATGCCTGGGGTTCCCGTTCCAGCCGGTATCAATCGACCCACAGCCACATTCTCTTTAAGCCCTAAGAGCAAATCAGTTTGTCCTGCTGTAGCCGCATTTGTCAAAACGCGAGTTGTTTCCTGGAAAGAAGCTGCTGAAATAAAACTGTCCGTATTTAATGACGCTTGCGTAATTCCCATCAAAATGGGCTCAAAAGTTGCTGGTTTGGGTTTCCGATATTTTGGAACCTTTTTTCCATTGGCTTTTAATTCTTTAACAATATCATTAAACTCTGCTTTTTCCAACATAAATCCTTCTTCAAGATCCGAATCGCCTTCCTCTGTTACAATCACATTATTTGCAATTCGATCGTTTTCGACAAATAGGTCCTTTTTCCCAACACGATCTTGCACGAGAAATCTTGTGTCTCCTCTATCAGAAACGCTAACTTTTTGCATCATTTGATTGACAATAATTTCAATATGTTTATCATTTATTTGCACACCCTGAAGCCTATAAACTTCTTGAATTTCATTCACAAGATATTCTCTTACAGCTGAAGGCCCAAGGACGCGTAAAATGTCGTCTGGAGAAATAGCTCCCTCACATAAAGAAGTTCCAGCATTGATAAAATCACCTTCATGAACAATCACATGCTTACCATAAGGGATTTTATATTTCCCGATTTCTCCATCAGCATTCTCAACGAGTATCATTCTGATTCCACGTTTCGTTTCGCCAAATTTTACTGTTCCATTAATTTCAGTCATCACAGCTGGATTGTTCGGTTTTCTTGATTCAAATAATTCCGCAACTCGTGGTAGGCCACCTGTAATATCTCTAGTCTTTCCAGCTTCTTTCGGGATCTTAACTAAGGTTTGCCCTCGCTGAACTTTTTGCTTGTCTGTCACGACCAATGAAGCTCGGACAGGGAGAATGGTGCCACCAGCGATAATTTTTCCGCTTTTATCAACAATTTCAATGTGAGGGCTTAATTTGCGATCTCTCGCCTCAATAATAACCATCTGCTTTTTTCCACCTTCTACTGCTTCAACAGAAAAAGTCTCGCCTTCAACAAAATCTTTTGTCTGAACAAATCCCGATTCACGAGCTAAAATAACATCAGTATATGGATCCCATTGAATTAACGTATCTCCAGGCGCCACAGAGTCTCCCTCACTGACAAGGATATTCGATCCATATGGCACGTTAAATTTGGATAATTCTTTTCCATTCTTATCACTGATAAACATTTTTGCGTGACGAACCATACATCGACGCACTTGTGTTCCAGATTCGTCAACCGTATCAGCAAAATCGTAGTCATCCGTAAAAGAAATAGTTCCTTCTCGCTTAGATTCCATTTCCGATTGTTCGATAATACGCGTTGCTGTTCCACCAATATGGAAAGTTCTCAATGTTAACTGCGTGCCTGGTTCACCAATACTTTGCGCGGCTCTAATACCAACAGCTGTTCCAATGTCAACAATCTTATGAGTCGATAAATCCCAACCATAACACTTTGCGCAAGTTCCTCGTTTTGAATCACAAGAAAGTACAGATCGGATTCGAACATTTTCTACACCACTGTCACTTATGATATTCGCTTCATTTTCGGAAAGTAATTGTCCTGCTTTCACGGCAACTTTACTTTTAATAATAAAATCATCCAAAAGCGTTCTGCCTAAAATTCTATCTGCCAAAGGCTCAATAATTTCTTCACCTTCTTTTAAGTCAGAGATTACAATACCATTAATCGTGCCACAATCAATTTCATAAATCACAACATCTTGCGCAACGTCAACAAGACGACGCGTCAAGTAACCCGCATCTGCTGTTTTTAGGGCAGTATCCGCAAGACCTTTCCTTGCACCATGAGTTGAAATAAAATATTCAAAAACAGATAAACCTTCTTTAAAGTTTGATGTAATGGGAGATTCAATAATTTCACCGACACCTCCCTTCATAGATTTTTGTGGTTTTGCCATCAATCCACGCATACCTGCTAACTGCTTTATTTGATCCTGACTTCCTCTCGCGCCAGAATCCGCCATCATAAACACAGGATTAAAACCACTTCGGTCTTTTTCAAGACCTTCCATCATGGAAGCAGCCACATCATTCGTTGCATGTGTCCAAATATCAATTACTTTATTATAACGCTCACCATCAGTTAAAATATGTCGATCATATTTTGCCTTAACACCGTCAACTTCCTTTGTTGCCTTCTCAAGAATTTCATATTTTGAATCTGGAATGAGAATATCGCCAATTGCAATAGAACTGCCACTAATTGTCGCCATTTCAAAACCAAGTGCTTTCAAATCATCTAAAAATTTGACGGTTTTATAATTACCCGCAATCAGATAGGTCTGATTTACAACTTTAGTAAGAGTTTTTTTATTAATAAGCTCATCTACATAATCCATTTCTTCGGGCAACGTACCATTGAAAATAGTACGACCAACAGTTGTTTTTTTATACCACTTCCCTTTATGTCGCACATTTATAATCGCATGAAGATCAACAGCTTTGTTTTCAAATGCAATCCTAACCTCACTTAAAGAGCTAAATATTTTTCCATGCCCTTTGGCTTTTTCTTTAGGGAGCGTTAAGTAATAACATCCCAAAACCATATCTTGTGAAGGGACGGCAATAGGCTGACCGTTTGCTGGATGGAGAATATTATGACTGGACAGCATGAGCATTCTTGCTTCCATTTGAGCTTCCACAGACAAGGGAAGATGAACCGCCATTTGATCGCCATCGAAATCAGCATTAAATGCAGAACAAACCAATGGATGCAGTTGAATTGCTTTTCCATCAATTAGGACAGGCTGAAATGCCTGAATGCCTAAACGGTGAAGCGTTGGCGCGCGATTCAAAAGCACAGGGTGATCTTTTACCACATATTCTAAAACCTTATAAACAACAGGTTCTCGATTTTCCACAATCATCTTTGCAGATCTAGGTGTTTGAGCATATCCACGAGCAATTAATTCACGTAGCATATGTGGTTTAAATAATTCTAAAGCCATATTTTTGGGCATACCACATTCAGATAAATTTAAATTTGGCCCCACTACAATAACAGATCTTGCTGAATAATCAACACGTTTCCCTAATAAATTTTGACGAAATCGGCCTGTTTTTCCTCTTAACATATCCGATAGAGATTTTAAGGGTCTTTTCGATCCACTCCTAATAGCCGTTTTTCGTCTATTGTTGTCAAATAAAGCATCTACCGCTTCTTGAAGCATTCGTTTTTCATTTCTTAAAATGACATCCGGTGCTTTAATTTCCATCAATTGCTTCAAGCGATTATTACGAATAATAATTCTTCGATATAAATCATTCAAATCGCTGGCCGCAAATCGCCCACCTTCTAAAGGTACTAAAGGTCTAAGTTCTGGCGGAATGACAGGAAGAATTGAAATAATCATCCATTCCGGCTTGTTTAATTTTTTCTTCATAGGATCAAGAACAAATGACTTCACCACCTTAAGACGTTTTAACGCATCTGCTCTTTTTTGCTTAGAGCGAGACGTTTCTAAAATATCTTCGAGCTCGCGCTTCAATTCCATAATATTAATTCTTTGAAGCATTTCCTTCATCGCTTCTCCGCCCATGGCGGCGTAGAAATATTCATCGTTTTCACGCTCTTCTTCTGTCACCGCTCTGTGGCCAAACTCACGTTCAATCTCTAAATAATCTTCTTCATCAACAAGTTCAAATTTTTCTAAACCACTTTTACCTGGCTCAAGTACCATATACATTTCAAAATAAATAACGCGCTCAAGCTCTTTCGTGCTTTTTCCTGCAAGATAACTTAATTTGCTTGGAATTGATCGTAAATACCAAATGTGCACCACAGGAGTCGCTAAGGTAATATGTCCCATCCGTTCTCGGCGAACTTTTTTACGGGTAACTTCTACACCACAACGATCGCAAATAATTCCACGATAACGAATTCCTTTGTATTTACCGCAATGGCATTCGTAATCTTTTACAGGTCCAAATATTTTTTCGCAAAACAAACCATCTTTTTCAGGCTTGTATGAACGATAATTAATCGTCTCAGGCTTCAGGATTTCACCATAAGATCTGGCTAATATCGCTTCAGGTGATGCAAGCCCAATCGTAATTGAGCTGAATTTTTTAGATGTGTCTATGTTTGAAGATTGAATGTATGTCAAAAGGATACTCTCTTTGTTTAGTTTAATTCGATATCGATACCTAAGCCCATTAATTCCTTAATCATTACATTGAATGATTCAGGTATACCAAATTCTGGTAACGGCTCACCGCGGACGAGTGCATTATACACTTTAGATCGTCCTTCAACATCATCAGATTTAACTGTAAGAATTTCATGCAATGTATGTGCCGCGCCATACGCCTGAAGCGCCCATACTTCCATTTCGCCCAATCGCTGACCACCAAATTGTGCTTTACCACCTAATGGCTGTTGCGTGATCAAGGAATAAGGCCCAGTTGATCTCGCATGCATTTTATCATCTACCATATGACTTAGCTTCATCATATAGATTGTTCCAATTGTAACTGGATTGTCAAGATACTCACCCGTTTTGCCATCGATTAACATTGCTTTTCCTGTCGCCGGAAGCCCAGCATTTTCCATTTCTTTAGCAACATCTTCTGGCGTTGCACCATCAAATACAGGTGTAGCAAATTTTTGCCCTAAAATATCACCAGCCCAACCTAACATTGTTTCGTAAAGTTGTCCAAGATTCATACGCGACGGCACACCCAAGGGATTCAACACGATATCAACGGGAGTTCCGTCTGCCGTAAAGGGCATATCTTCTTCGGGAACGATGGTCGCAACAATACCTTTATTCCCATGACGTCCAGCCATTTTATCACCAACAGAAATTTTTCGCTTATTCGCAACAAATACTTTAGCTAGCTTTAAAATTCCGGGCTGCAATTCATCGCCGACACGAATTTTAAAAATCTTTCTTTCTAGTTTTGTTTCGATATTTGTCCATTCAGATCTAAATGATTTCCAAATCGCTTTAATTTTTTCCCAGGTAGCCTTACTCTCAACCCAAGCAATATCTTGCGAAAACTGTTCCAAATCAAAAGTTTTCAATCGCTTCATGGTCAATTTTGTCGATTTCTTTATTAAAGTTTTCCCCGTCGATAAATCCCGAATACCATTCGAGATTTGATCTTTTAATAGATCAAGTAATCTTTCATCACGAGAAACTTTTAAGTTTTTCTTTTTTTGTAAAGCCTCTTTTTGATACCCATTTATAATATGTCTCTCTTCAGTCCGAGTACGCTTCGCTTGCTTTTCAAAAAGGTTTGTTTTAATTACCACACCTTTCACGCCAGGCTCAGCACGTCTTGACGCATCTTTTACTTCACCCGCTTTATCTCCGAAAATTGCCCGAAGCAACTTTTCTTCAGGAGAAGGATCCGTTTCACCTTTTGGTGTAACTTTCCCAATCAGAATATCACCTTCTTTAACGCGTGCGCCCACACGTATGATGCCATTTTCGTCTAATTCTTTAGTTGACTCTTCGCTTACATTTGGAATTTCAGGTGTCAATTCTTCTTGTCCACGCTTTGTATCACGCACTTCAAGCTCAATTTCACTACAATGCACTGAACTAAAAACATCATCTTTTACTAAACGCTCGCTTAAAACAATTGCATCTTCAAAATTGTAACCACGCCATGGCATAAAGGCTACTTTAATGTTAGAGCCAAGAGCCAATTCGCCTTTTTCGGTGGACGCTCCATCCGCAATAACCTGTCCAGTGGATACTTTTTGCCCTTCCGTAACTAATGGCCGTTGGTTGTGCACAGTATTTTGATTCGTTCTTTGATAATTTTTTAACGATACTTTAATCGAATCTTCACCATCAAACAATTTTAACGTATCTTTTACTTCTGTTTTTTTGATAACGACTTGACTTGAATCAACAAATTCCACAACACCATCAACAGGAGAAACAGCGCATGATCGTGAATCAATAGCCACTTTTCCCTCTAAACCCGTTCCTACGATAGGAGATTGAGGTTTCATTAAAGGCACAGATTGGCGTTGCATATTTGAACCCATTAAAGCACGATTTGCATCATCATGTTCTAAAAATGGAATTAATCCAGCGGCTGCACTCAAAATTTGATTGGGCGAAACTTCTATGTAGTCCACATCGTCTGGGCTTACAATTGGAAAATCACCTTTAATGCGAGCACGAACGCGATCGTCTATAAGCTTTCCGCTTTTATCTGTATCGCAATTCGCTTGAGCAACCAATACCCGATCTTCATCATCTGCAGAAAGGTAGTTTACTTCAGATGTGGTATAAGAGTGTTTTCCTTTTTTAGATAGCTTTCGATAAGGAGATTCAATAAACCCATGATTATTAATCTCAGCATAAATCGCTAAAGAACTGATTAAACCAATGTTCGGTCCTTCAGGCGTTTCAATCGGACATAAACGACCATAATGTGTATAATGAACGTCTCTAACTTCAAAACCAGCCCTTTCGCGAGTCAATCCACCCGGACCTAACGCAGAAATCCTACGCTTATGGGTTATTTCAGCTAACGGATTAGTCTGATCACCAAATTGAGATAATTGAGATGTGCCAAAAAATGTATTCACAACTGTGGTAACAACGCGAGAATTAATCAAATCTTGTGGCGTAATACTCTCCGATTCCCTCAAATTCATTCTCTCGTGAATGGTGCGAATCATACGACTCAACGCAACGCTAAATTGATTCGTTAATTGTTCCCCTATTGTCTTAACACGTCGATTACCCAAGTGATCAATATCGTCAATACCGCGATCACCTTTTCTCATATCAATTAAGAAACGAACAACTTGAATAATATCATCCATCGTCAAAACTGTATCTTCGACAGGAACATTTAAATTGAACTGCTGATTTAGACGGTAACGACCAACTTCACCAAGGTCATATTTCTTTGGACTGAAAAATATTCGTTCAATAAATTTCTGGGCTGTTTCTAGATTAGGCGGCTCACTTGAACGCAATAATTGATATACAATTTCCAACGCTTCTTCTGTATTTTTTGCTGGATCTTTTCCCATCGTATTTAGCAATAGCATGGATGTAAAATCACGATTTCCACTCACAACTGCGATTTCTTTAACTTTGCTTTCTAACAACTCATCCACAACATCTTGCGTAATTTCAATTCCACCTTCAAAGAAAATCTCACCCGTTGACACATCCACAACATCTTCTACAATGGTTGCGCCGGCATATTTTTCCATATCTAAGCTTTTAAGCTTGACGGTTTCAATCATACCAAATGCTTTGAAAATATCTGCATTTGTAGAATATCCTAGCGCTCTCAACAACATCGTGACAGGGAATTTTCTCCTTCGATCAATAATCACAAATAAACAATCATTGATGTCAGTTGTAAAATCAACCCACGATCCACGCGCAGGGATTATTCTAGCTTGGAATAATTTCGTTCCATTTGGATGGATAGATTCATCAAAAAATACACCTGGGGATCTTTGCAATTGAGATACAATAACGCGCTCGGCACCATTAATAATAAAGGTACCTTTTTTTGTCATATAAGGAATATTTCCAAAATAGACATCCTGTTCGATTTTATGCGCAACTTTATTCCGATCATTTTCATCCATAATATTTAACGCAAGCCTCACGCGCAATGGTGAAGCATAGGTTACGCCTCTTTCGATACATTCATCTGGCGTATATTTTGAATTTCCTAAATAATAAGAATTATACTCAAGAACATAATTACGATGGCTATCTTCTAAAGGAAATACATTTTGAAACACACCTTCTAATCCAATAGGTTTTCTTGCTTCTGGTGCTTCGTTTTCCTGTAAAAATGTCTGATATGCTTTCGTTTGAATATCCAATAAATCTGGCATATTCACGAAAGAAGAAATCCTCGAAAAGGATTTCCGCTCAATCAACGGTTTTATTGTGGCTCCCAATTAAGCCTCCTCTGGTTGTATGATTTGAAAGAAATTTAAAATACTAAAAGTGGACTAGCTTAATTCCACTTCAGCACCAGCTTCTTCTAGCTTCGCCTTCAAATCATTGGCTTCAGCTTCAGAGATACCTTCTTTCACAGCTTTTGGCGCTGCATCAACCAAAGCTTTGGCTTCTTTTAATCCAAGCTCTGTAATACTGCGAACAACTTTAATTACGTTGATCTTTGCTTGTCCTGGGGATTTTAAGATGACATCAAATTCGGTTTTTTCAGCAGCTCCGCCACCATCAGCAGCAGGGGCCGCAACAGCAGCTACAGGGGCCGCAGCAGTTACGCCAAATTTCTCTTCAATCTCCGAAATCAACTCGGAAACCTCGATCATGTTAGCTTCTTCCAAATAGGTTAATACATCTGTGCGTGTTATTGCCATTGTGTTTACTCCTTACGATTACTCAGTGTTAAGATTTATTTTCTTTGAGGTTATTTAAGACACCTACCATCTTTGTCATTGGACCATTGATAGTAGAAACAAATTTTGTTAGCGGACTTTGTATGGTTCGCATAAATATGGATAATAATTCTTCTTTACTTGGCATATCTGCCAATTTTTTACAATCTTCCCCAGGAAGAAGCTCTCCATCCAAGAGAATACCCTTCACCACAGGAAGATCTCTGTCCTTTGTGAACTCTTTTATAACTTTTGCTGGTGAAACTGGCTCATCATATGACAAGGCAATGGCGGTTGAACCCGTTAGAATATCATCAGTCACTGGAAGATTATGCTTTTTTGCCGCTAACTTAATAATGGTATTTTTTGCCACTTGATATTCTACTCCAGCACTGAAAAACTTAGAACGCAATTCAGTCATGTCGCCTACATTTAGCCCAAGATAATCTGTAAAATAGATTGCTTTTGCTCGGCTTAACTTTTCAGTTAATTCATCATATTTATCTATATTTTTTGTATTTGGCATGATTTTTTACCTTATGCTTGAATGGTCAATTTTTATTCCTGGCCCCATAGTAGAAGATAGGGTCATTTTTTTTACATATTGACCTTTTACTGAAGCAGGGCGCGCTTTAATAAGTTTATTGTAAATTGTTTTAATATTTTCACTGAGCGCATCATCTTCAAATGAAGTTTTTCCACATGAAACATGTATAATACCTTGCTTTTCTACGCGCAATTCAACTTGACCTGCTTTTAATTCTTTAACAGCTTTAGCAACGTTCATCGTTACTGTGCCACTTTTAGGGTTTGGCATAAGTCCTTTAGGCCCTAGCACCCTCCCCAACTTTCCCAACTCGGGCATCATATCTGGTGTTGCGACAATTTTGTCTACATCAGACCAACCATTCTTAATTTTATTAAGATATTCTTTATTCCCAACAAAATCAGCGCCAGCTTCTTCCGCCTCTTTTTCTTTTGGCCCCGATGCAAGAACTAACACAGATACAGATTTTCCTGTTCCATGAGGCAATGCTGTTGTGATACGAATATTTTCTTCAGCATGTCGAGGATCAACATTTAAATTAAATGCCAAATCAACAGATTCATCAAATTTTGAGAATTTCATTTCTTTCATCAGACTCACGCTCTCATCGATAGGATAAGTATCATCTGAGTTGAATTTTTCAGCAATATTTTTTTGATTTTTAGTTATTTTCATTTCTACCAAACCTTTTATTTTACTTCTATGCCCATACTTTTGGTCGTTCCACGAATCATCTCAATCGCTTGCTCGATTGTATTCGCGTTTAAATCTTCCATTTTTATTTCAGCGATTGATCGCAAATCAGCCTCAGATACAATACCTACTTTTTCCCGATTTGGCTCACCAGAGCCTTTTTCAATCTTCGCAGCCTTCAATATCAACTTCGCAGCAGGAGGCGTTTTTGTTATAAAGGTAAAACTGCGATCAGCATATACGGTAATTTCAACAGGAATAACATCTCCCATTTTATCCTGCGTAGCCGCATTAAATGATTTACAGAAATCCATGATGTTAACACCGTTTTGCCCTAGTGCTGGGCCAACTGGTGGCGCTGGATTTGCCTGACCAGCTGGAATTTGCAATTTGATAAATCCTATGACCCTTTTTGCCATTATTCGAAACCTTCTTTAATTTTCCATTTTTACTTGTAAATAGTCCAACTCAACAGGCGTTGGTCTTCCAAAAATACTTACCGATACTTTAAGTTTTTGCTTATCATGACTTACCTCAGTAACAAACCCTGAAAAGTCCATAAAGGGACCATCAATAACCTTAACTGTATCTCCTTTTTTATACGGAGCAGCTTCCACTGTGCGCATTGGACCTTCACCATTTTCCAATTCACCCAAAAATCTCTGAGTCTCTTCTGGCTTCAAAGGCGTCGGCTTTCCTCGAGAACCTATGAAATTGATTACGCCATTCACATTCTCAAGTAAATATCTAGACTCTTTATTCAGCTCCATTTGAACCAAAAGATATCCAGGGAAAAACACCTTCTCTTTAATCTTTTTTTTCCCTTCCTTCATTTCTACAACATTCTCGGTAGAGACTAAGACATTTTTAATCATTTCACCCAGATTCGCTTCTTCGACGTCAAACAAAACTGCTTCACGTATTTTTTTCTCTCGACCAGAGATAACTCTTAACGTATACCACTTCATCGCGCTTACAGGATAAAACTCAACACTTTACCCAAAACAAAATCAACAAAGAATAAAAATATAGCCAAAACAAGCGATAAGGATAATACAACATAGGTAGAACCTTTTAGCTCTTCCCAGGTCGGCCAAGATACTTTCTTCATCTCAACCTGCACATCATCTATAAATTGTTTCAATTTTTTAATCATATCAACTTTTCTTTCAACATCAAAGCTTACGTGAATGCTTATTCTCAGCAGGTGAGGCAGGACTTGAACCCGCAACCCCCGGTGTTGGAGACCGGTGCTCTACCAATTGAGCTACTCACCTAATTGGATTATTTCGTCTCCTTAAACATGACATGCTTCTTAATTTTAGGATCATACTTCTTGTGCTCGACTCTTTCAGGATGCGTCTTTTTACTCTTCGTTATCGTATATCGGTATCCTGTACCTGCCGTACTTTCAATATGCACAATTACACGTTTGCTGTTACCAGCCATAATTTCTATCCTTACGCTACAATTTCAGTGACAACGCCGGCGCCAACTGTATGGCCGCCTTCACGAATAGCGAACCGAAGTTCCTTATCCATCGCAATCGGTGTTATCAATTCAATCTCTAATTCTACATTATCACCAGGCATAACCATCTCTGTCCCTGAAGGCAAAGTCGCAACACCCGTTACATCTGTAGTCCGAAAATAAAACTGCGGACGATATCCATTGAAAAAAGGTGTGTGACGTCCGCCTTCATCTTTCTTCAATACATAAACACTCGCTTTAAATTTTGTATGAGGGGTAATACTTCCAGGAACAGCCAAAACCATCCCACGACCCAAATCTTCTTTATCAACGCCACGAAGAAGCAAACCTGCATTATCTCCAGCTCTACCCTCATCTAAAAGTTTACGAAACATCTCAACACCCGTAACGATCGTTTTCCGTGTTTCACCCATTCCGATGATTTCAATTTCATCACCCACATGAACAATACCACGCTCAATACGACCCGTTCCAACTGTCCCGCGACCTGTAATAGAAAATACATCTTCAACAGGCATCAAGAAAGGACGATCGATATCACGCTCAGGCTCTGGAATCCAACTATCACATGCCTCCATTAACTCTGTAATGGACTTTGTAGCCGCTTCATCATCTGGCGCATTTAATGCTTCTAAAGCCGATCCTTTAATGATGGGCGTATCATCACCTGGGAAATCATACTCACTTAATAAATCACGTAATTCCATTTCAACCAATTCAATCAATTCAGGATCATCTACTTGGTCCGTCTTATTCATATAAACCAAAACACTCGGCACATTAACCTGACGAGCCAATAAAACATGCTCTCTGGTTTGAGGCATGGGACCATCAGCTGCACTTACCACTAAAATAGCACCGTCCATTTGAGCTGCACCTGTAATCATATTTTTAATATAATCTGCGTGACCCGGGCAATCAACGTGAGCGTAATGACGATTTTCCGTTTCATACTCTACGTGAGCTGTCTGAATCGTGATTCCACGTTCACGCTCTTCTGGAGCGTTATCAATACTGTCAAAAGAACGAACTTCACTCATCCCTTTGGCCGCTTGCGTTAAGGTAATCGCTGCGGTTAATGTTGTCTTACCATGATCCACATGACCAATCGTTCCGATGTTTACATGCGGCTTGGTTCTTTCAAATTTCTCTTTTGCCATTGCTTTTCTCCTTTACTTAATTTTTAATTTTCTCAAGAGCCTACGACCGGATTTGAACCGGTGACCTCTTCCTTACCAAGGAAGTGCTCTACCGACTGAGCTACGCAGGCAAATCCAGTTTCTCGAGCGAGTGATCGGGATCGAACCGACATCACCAGCTTGGAAGGCTGGGGTTCTACCATTGAACTACACTCGCAAAGCCTTGTGGGGAGAGAAGGATTCGAACCTCCGAAGGCATACGCCGGCAGATTTACAGTCTGCTCCCTTTGGCCGCTCGGGCATCTCCCCCGAAATATTATCAAAAAACGCCCTACTTATCCATCGCTAGATGGAGCCACCAGCAGGATTCGAACCCGCGACATCCTCATTACAAGTGAGGCGCTCTACCAACTGAGCTATGGTGGCATCTTAATACACTTTATTAGAATGCATCGTAGCACAGCCTTCAAATTTATGACAAAATACAAACTCGTTTCAATGGTTTATTTCAAGTTTATCAAAGTTTTTTTTACTCATACTTGTGACGATGCCGAATTAGATAAAAAATAAGGTAAATCTATGCAGATTTTTTACTAATCTCTGAGCCAGATGCGGTATCCTTAACTTTCCATCCTAATGCATCAATCTTATCTCTCAGGTTATCTGACTCATTCCAATCTTTTATATTTCTTGCTTGTTCTCGACGGCGAACAAGTTTAACAATCTCTTCTGGTACCTTACCTGTCCTTGGAATAAGCCCAAAAACAGAATCAAATTTGTCTAGAAAGTATAATGATGATGCAACTTGTTCCTTATCAATTGATCCTTTATCCATTTGCCTATTCATTTTCTTCATAAAATCAAAAAAGATTGCTAATGCATTTGGCGTATCCAAATCATTCGATAAATTTTTAACAAATTCAGAATAAATAGTCGGATTTTCATCAAGCGTTACATTTTCAAGATCAAACGATTCTAATCGCGATTTAAATTCAGAAAGCCTTTTGACGATTTTTTCACCTTCTTGCTTTTTCGCTAATGAAAAATTAATCTTCGTCCTATAGTGCCCACTTAACAATTGATATCGAATAATTTCAGGCGTAAATCCTTTCGCTTTTAATTCCGATACAGTGTAAATATTACCCTCAGATTTACTCATTTTCCCCCCTTCTACCATCAAATGTTCAGAATGCAACCAAACATTCACAAAGGAGCTACCCGCGTGACATTGACTTTGAGCAATTTCATTTTCATGGTGAGGAAACATATTATCAACCCCACCGCAATGAATATCAAAATGATCACCCAGATATTCCATACTCATAGATGAACATTCAATATGCCACCCCGGCCGACCTTTTCCCCATGGAGAATCCCAGGCTACCTCTCCATCGTCGGGCTTCCATCCTTTCCATAAGGCGAAATCCTGCGCACTTTCTTTACTATATTCATCTGAACCTATACGTTCAGTAACTTTTTGATCCTCAAATTTTATATTGGACAATTGTCCATATTTAGAAAAAGAATTTACTTTAAAATAAACGGAACCATCATCTTCCACATATGCATGCTCCTTCTTGATAAGCGACTCAATCATCTTAATCATTCCAGAGACATGATGTGTAGCGCAAGGGTACTCATCCGCTGGTAGCATTTTAAGCCACTTCAAATCTTCATGGAATTTCTGTGTATAATTTTCTGTTAATGCCTGCAGTGGTTGCGCTGTTTCTTTTGCTCTTTTAATGGTTTTGTCATCCACATCCGTTATATTCATTACGTGAAAAACGTCCAATCCGTTAAGCATCAAAACGCGTTTTAAAAGATCTTCGAACATAAACGTTCGGAAATTACCTATATGCGCTTCATCATAAACCGTTGGCCCACAAGTATATAGAGACACCTTTCCTTTTTCAATAGGATTAAATGGTTCTTTTTTTCTCGTTAATGTATTGTAAAACTGAATCATAAGCTTACTTCATCGCCGTTTCTATAATTTGTCTAACTAAATCTAAAAAAGAGTCACCCCTTGCTGCTACTGCTTTCGGAACCAAGCTTGTGCTTGTCATCCCGGGTAAAGTATTCATTTCTAAAAAATAGTATTTTTCATTTTGATCAAGCAAAAAGTCAATTCTCCCATATCCCTCACAGCCCAAAGCTTCGAAAAGACGCACAGCATCTTTTTGGATTTGCAAACTAAGATTTTGTGATAAATTTGCTGGACATTCATACTCACTCATCCCTGCCGTGTATTTACATTCATAATCATATAATTCATGAGAGGGTATAATCTCTACGATAGGCATGGCTTTTCCATCAATGATGGCGACCGTTAATTCACGTCCATCTATATAAGATTCCACCATGATTTCATCCCCAAATTTGAAAGCAATATCTAGAGCAGCTTGTAGTTCAGATTCTTTATGGACAATCGACAGTCCCACCGTGCTTCCTTGATCGTTTGGTTTAACAACAAATGGACATTGTATTTTTATAAGCGCTAAATCGTTCTCTGTTATAGTCTCCCAATCAGCCGTGTTAATGCTGTTCGATTTCGCTATATTTTTGGACGCACTTTTATCCATACACAAAGCAGAACTTTCAGGCCCAGAGCCAGTATAAATAGCATCTATTTTTTTCAACTCACTTTGGATTTGTCCATTTTCGCCACTCCCACCATGCAAAGCAATAAAGATTACATCCATTTTTTTAATTGCTTCTATCAGCGGAGAAAGAGAGACTTGTAATTCTAATTCAATTGCTTTGTATCCTAAAGATTGACACGCTTTCATCACAGCTTTTCCTGTTTGCATGGACACATCTCGTTCTTCAGAATTTCCGCCATAAAGAACACCAACTTTTAGTGGGGAATTAGATTTCACCAGCTGATCCTTTTTTTATATCCTTGATACGTACAGAACCAAAAATAAAATAAATCATCCCAATAATAACAAACGGGAAAAAAGACGCTGAATGTGAGATTAATGCATACGCTAAGGCCTGTTCACTTGAAATAGTAAAAAGTGCAATTAGCGCAAATTTGATAACCGAATCATAAGTTCCAGCTGCACCTGGAAGCGCTGGAATCGCTAGCCCAATACTACCAGCAATTAATATGACAGCAGGACCAATCCATCCAATATCAATGTAAACGCTGCTGAGCAAAAGAAGTGTGACCGAATAATAAATGATCCATAGAAAAATACTATACAAAAGTATAATGAAAGAATGACGAGTTTGCCGTAATAAAGTTATTCCATCAAATATTTTTTCGAAGACCTGAAAGGCAACTTTCCCTATCCCCACTTTCACTATCGAAAAATGTCTGAATTTATCAATCCAATAATATTTTTGACTCAAATATAAAAATACACCCGCAGAAATAGAAATAATTGAAATAGTAAAAATGGCCGTTCTAAAAATAGGATTACTATAAGGATAAAATGGCGAAACGACGATTATCAAAATTACCACACTCATCATGTCTAATGCTCGTTCTAATAAGATTGTCCCAAACGCTTGAGAAACACTTAGTTTAGATTTTGATGCTATACTATATCCACGCAATAATTCGCCCAATCGGAAAAACAAAACACCATTTCCAAAATATCCCACCATGGTTGATGCAAATAAAGTATGAGAATCAATTTTTTCAACAGGTAGTAATATCACCTGCCATCTTTTCGCGCGAACATAAATACTAAAAATCAATAAAAATATAGATATGGATAATGGCAGAATTTGAACTTCCAAAATCTGCACCCAAAGCACATCAAATTGTTCACCCTTAAAAGCAAAATAAAGTCCAAAACCTGAGATAAAAACACTGATGATAATTTTAATAAATTTATTCACGAAGATCTATTACTTCCCAAGTTTCTGGGAATTCCACATTAAATTGTTTTGATTTGGGATAGGATAATTTTCCAATCTCAATTGAAGTTGATTGCTTTTCGTCTATATATAATTCAATACGTTTTGGATTGCCATTTGTATATAGAATCAAATCTCCCCTCAAATCCCAATCAGAAATATTAAACGCATATCTAAATATCCCTTTTTCTATAATCGGATCTAAAAATTCAATACCCTCAAATTGGCCTAATAATATATTGAAAAAACTAAACTCGTCAGATAGTAATTGATCAATGATAATTTGCTGCGAACCATGGTTCATCGTCCAAACCGTATCTTGGTGAAAATAAATGGATTGTTCGCTTGATTCAAACTGATATTGATCTTGCGAAAAAAAAAGAAAATCACCTTGGGACTTATAGCTTTGATTTTCTTGAATCTGGACAAATTCAATAGGCATTTGCAATATTTTACCTTCTTTAAATAAATGCTTAAAAGATTGAAGTACATCAAGATTACCCCCAAATAAGAAACAAGGTAAGAGAGAGATATATAAGGGGAAAACTTTCAAAAGGCAATCCTGCTACGAATTCAAACTATCTAAATAGGTTTCATCCACGAGCACTTCTCTCGCTTTACTGCCTGTAAATGGACCTACAATCCCTCCTTGTTCCATATCGTCGATTAGTCGAGCCGCACGAGAATAGCCCACTTTTAAACGGCGTTGCAATAATGAAATGGACCCTTGCTGATGCGTAATGACCATTGCAACCGCTTGGTCATATAAGTCATCTGTGCCTATACCATCAGAAAAATCTTGCACAGTTGCCTGTCTTACAGATGGCAAAACTACACTTTCACCTTTTGGTTGGTCCGCAATATGATTCATTAATGCTTCTATTTCATCTAAGGTGACAAACGCATTATGCAAACGAGTCACATCCGAAGAGCCTAAACCAAGGTGAAGCATATCACCGCGGCCAATGAGTTTTTCTGCTCCTGTTTGATCAATAATTGTTCGCGAATCAATTTTGCTTGCAACTTGGAATGCAATTCGCGCTGGGAAATTTGCTTTAATGACTCCCGTAATTACATCTACAGATGGTCGTTGGGTTGCGATAACGAGATGGATACCAACCGCACGGGACAATTGGGCTAAGCGAGCAATTGGCGCTTCTACATCCTTTGCACTCATCATCATCAGGTCAGCTAATTCATCAACCACCAAAACGATATATGGCATAATTGTTTCATCATTTTTTCGCATTTTTTCATTGTATTCATCAATGTTTCTCACCACCGCTTCAGCCAAGACATTATACCGTCGATCCATTTCTTTTTCTAAAGCTCTAAGGGCCAAAATGGCGTGATCCGTGGATGTGACAATGGGCTCAGGAATGTCTTCCATTTTCAATAAATGATAACCTTCCAATTTTTTATAAAGGGCCATTTCTACTTTTTTAGGATCAATCATGACAAACTTTAATTCTTCTGGCGTTGCTCGATAAAGAAAACTACAAATAATTGTATTGATACAAACTGACTTTCCAGACCCCGTAGTTCCTGCAATAAGCAAATGAGGCATTTTCCCTAAATTTAAAGTGGCGATTTCTCCCGATGTTGTTTTACCAACAGCAATGGTTAGCAGAGAATCCGATTCAACAAATTTTTGAGAATTAATCACAGGTTTAAAATAGACGGTCGCCGGATTGCGGTTTGGAATTTCAATGCCAACAGAGGATTTCCCTGGGATGGGCGCAATAACGCGAACACGACTGGCTTCCATGACACGGGCTAAATCGTCAGCCAATGCAACAAATTTATTTACACGAACACCCTCAGCTGGTTCCACTTCAAATAAAGTAATAACAGGGCCAGGATGGACATTTACTACCTTACCCACAACACCAAAAGTCGCCAAAGATTCAGTTAAAAAGTTTGCACGATCAACCAGCTCGTCTCGAGACATAGTATCTGAAATATGTACAGGATCCATCAATAAATCTGTCGTAGGAAGTTGAAATTCCCTTTTCGGCGTTTGCCTATCTTCAATTTCGTCAATGAGGACTTCTTCTTCCGTCGTCATTTCCCCCACATTCAAAGCATCTGATGTTTCATCTATTTCATTCTGCGTTTCCGAATGCGATTCCGTTTTTTTCTCGGTAGCAATGGGGCCAGCATCTGACTCTGCTGCTGCTTCACTTGGATCCAAGGAATCAGTGATTTCTTCATTTCCATCATTCTCTTCTTTTAATGGATCATCAAGTTCAAAAGTTTCAACACTTTCCTCAGGTGACTCGTCTTCCTTTTCTTCAATTGGGTCAGGCATGTTTTCTTCATCATTTTCAGAAATTTTAGAAAGCAAATCTTGTGTATGCTTCCGCTTTGTATCTTCTTTTTCTTTTTGATTATTGACTAAATTTTTCTCACTTTTCCACTTTGTATACTTTTCCCCCAAAGATTGGAAAGGTAAATAAAAACTCCATTCAAAGACGGAGCGGAACAAGACTAACCAAGCTGATAGTAGCACTAAAAATGTACCAAAATATCCTAAAAAATCAGTAAAGAATTTGGATACACTCCATCCCACCAATCCTGCCCAACGGATATTTATTTCTCCTGATGAAGATTGTAAAATAACCATAAAGCCTAAAGTGAATGACAATAAGAAGCCTCCCACAATAATATAATAACTTAAACGCGTAATCCGTTTTAAATCTTTTTGTCCAAAAAGGTGCCATCCCCATGCAATCCCTAAAAAGGGGATAAAAAATGCGGAGTATCCAATGCCAATTTTTAAGAGAATGTAAGATGTAAAAACACCCATTATTCCCATGGGATTTTCGATTTGAACAGCCGAAGATATAGTGGGCTCTTCGCCGGAATGGTAGCCACCAAGACTGGCGAAGATAAAAACAGATAGGGCGACGGTTAATATACCGAGGATTTCATATCGCCGTTCTTTCATAGTTATTGACCTTTTGTATGTGGGAAAAGACCTTCGAGTATAACATTAAATAGAGGTATGGAGTAAGCCTTATTTCATACCTTTTTAACCAATCCTTCAGTTGAACCTCTTAAAATTCCGTCTCCAAAGACAAACCAAAATGCTGTGGCTCTCCATAGCTTAAATATAATTTATCAGGGTAATCTGGTGGCACTAATCCAAAATAAAAACCTCGTGTAGCAAATCGAATATCCGTCATATTTTTTACCCAAACGTTCAAAGACCAAGACTCGAATTTGAATCCAAGTTTCCCATTCAAAAGTCCATAGGCTTCAGAACGTTGATTATGACTATCTGAAAAATAAAATTCAGATTTATATTGATAAGAAAAACTACTAAAGAATCCTTTGGGCGATTCGTAATTAAGCTCGACCATAATTTGTTTTTTTGGCGCATGAGCCAAACTACGTCCACCACCATACGAAATTTCAACTGAATCCGATTGAAAAGAAAAATCATCTACAAAACTATCTAGAAAACTAAAATTGATTCGTCCAGATAAAGCATGAGAAATCTTCACTTTCTGACTCCAATCAAACCCACGGATAATGGCTTGCGTTGCATTGGCGGTATAATGCACAAAACTATTGGGGTCTCCCTCTACTTGTTGACTTGAAATCGATACTTGTTTTTGATCGATTAAACCATAAAATAAAATAAAATCAATGGCATAAGACGATGCCAATTTTCTAAAGCCAAATTCCACATTTTTGATAAACTCCGGCTCAAAAGCTCGATTATAATCGGATAAAGATGGATGTTGATTTATGCCTCCTGCTTTATATCCACGTGCTAAAGAAATCCAAAATTTTCCAATAGGATTCCCTTCATACAAAAGACTCATTTTCCCGCCAGAAAATTGATCATAAGATTCAGTTTTCACTTGATTTGTATCTTCAGAAACCCACTCGTTTAAGCTCTCTCCTAAGTATCTAGTCCTTTGCCTTTCCGATCTACCATTTATCTTGAATTGCAACTCAGCGTTAAGTTCGTATTGAATTTGAGCATAAATCGCATGATTTTCGATATTAAATCGGCTTTGGAGCGCCGTGGCGTCCCCGCCAAAAATATAGCCAGTCGCCGTATCTTTCTCTTCTAATTCTTTCGAGTAATATCCAATGAGAAAGGAACTATTTTTTTCTTGTCGATTCAAACGATAATCTTGTGTTTTCGTATTCCGTAATCGAAGCGTTTGATCATAAAATGAATAACGCCATCCAGTGCTGTCGGGATCAAATCCATGATGACTTAACCAATACTCATCATTTCCCCAATCACCATCATAACTATGACGTAGCGTGTTTTTAGACTGAGAAAGGATCGCTGTAAAATTTATATTTTTGAAAGGCAATTCTGTTTCCGTTCTCAAAGAATAGGCTTGCGTTCCCATACTGTCAAGCCCTCTTACATCTGTGTACGTTTTTAATTCAGTATTGTTATCAGGTGCCCAAGCATCATACCCATTATTTAGTTCCGAACGAAATAAAGTAAGCAATAAATCTGTTTTCTTTGACGGTTTCATCTCCAATTTCAAACGAAGATTGGCTTCATTTTTCCCATTTGTTGTGGTGGATCTTTGATATATATTTTCACGAAACCCATCTCCATGTCCAGAAGAAAAACTCAAACGATAAGCCAAGGTTGGAGATATTTTCCCGCCAAATCCTATACCACTTCGCCAAATATGATCAGAGCCCAACGTGAGACTGAGACGATTTGGCGACGAATCAAAAGGATTCATCGAACGCATGCTAATAAGTCCGCCCATGGCATTCGGACCATATATAGAAGATTGGGGACCTTTAAAAATTTCGATTTGTTTCATATCGAATAAAAAACTCGCCATCCCCATGCCGGATAAATCAATATCATCCGCCATAAATCCCACAGAAAAATTAGGGGCACCTTCCCCTGCATATTGACTTCGTTCTCCTAATCCACGAATCTGAAAATATCGAGGACGAGACGTACCGCCTGCCCAATTCAATCCAGGTATTTTTCCAATTACATCTTGAAAATGGAGTCCATTGCTTGACCTAATTTCATTTGAGTTCATCACGATAACACTGGAAGTCGTTTTTTCAAATGATTCAGCCAATAAACCAGAAAGCACCAAAACTTCCCTTCCTTCTAATATGATTGGCACTAACGAAACAACGATATTTGATAAATCATTGATTTGTATATTGACAGGTTTAAATCCAATGTGAGTAATGGATATTTCATTTCCTGATTCAACTTGAATGTCAAAATAGCCATTTTGATCAGAACTTGCTCCTTGAATCTCAGATATGATATTAACATCTGGAATAGGATTTTGTGTTTTTTCGTGAACTATCCTTCCATGAATCTCTAAACTTTGAGAAAAATAAATAGAAAAAAAAGATAGAAATATTAGACTGTTTTTCATGACGACTTCCTACGCTAGCATTATCTAGATCAGGTTCTTGAGTTTATTCTCAGCCGATTGACCTGTTTCAATACAGCACCCCGAATACAAATAAAATTACAGGTAATACCAATAAAAGCCTAAGCTTTCAACGCTTCACTCTACGATTAACTTAATTTAGCATGCACCAGCAGATTGAATAGTTAATCCTTTTCCTCGATAATCATTTACATAGTCAATCATAAAACTATCTACATGATTTTGATCTTTCTCGCTAATAATAACTTCTATGCCATTAATCGAATATTTTTTATCTGTATTGTTGGACTCATCCAGAGCCATGCCTAAGCTAGGACCACCTCATCCAAAACCAGCCATATATACTCTTAATGATTTTCCATTATTTTGGGATAATATCGTATTAATCTCTTTTTTTGCAATGTCTGTAATAGTCATAAATTGTCCTACTCCCAAAAAGTTTGTATAATTATTAGTTTGATGCCTTCTTTGATTTTTGGTTACAACTTTTTTCTAATTAAATAAGGAAAACAAAATCAATGTCCTGTATTGAGTGGAATCAAAATGGTTGTTTTATTTGCAAGGTTTCCAACGAAAAGCTAGAATGCAATGGAGATATTGTCTTCACTGCGATGTATTAACAATAGCCTGAAATAAATCGTAACGATTCTATAAAAGATTCATCTAACTAATATTACCAAGAAAATTCCTGGTAACTAATTAATCAAGAAAAGGGATAATTTATGTTATTGCAAACGAGTTTAGAGCACGTTATTTCAGAAGAAAATCACAAAAATATTATAGCTGAGCATGAGGATGTAATGATTTGTTGTGGGCGAATGGGACCCATGTGTACGCCTGTTTATACAGCGATGGAAACATTAAAACCAGATTATGAAAATGTGAAATTTTATGACATGGCTTTTGACTCATCATTCTCACATGTGATCAGAGATTTACCCGAATGTTCAAACTTTATGGGTTTACCTTTTACCGTTTATTATAAAAATGGAAAAGTAGTTCATGCCACAAGTAGTATTCAAGATACAAAACAAGTTCAAACTATCTTAGATGATAGATTCGGAGAATAATCTAAACGAGATTACTTGCTGAGTCCAATCGTTTTGCTCTATCTTCTCCCACAAAAAATGGAGAAAAAATGAGCAACAAACCGCTTCCTGAGATTACTGTAAAAGCCCTTTTTTTGGGGGTATTACTTTCCATGATCCTAGCTGGTGCAAACGCATATCTTGGCTTATTCGCAGGAATGACCGTTTCTGCGTCTATTCCAGCCGCAGTCATATCAATGGGTATTTTATCTTTATTCAAAAAATCTAATATCTTGGAAAATAACATCGTCCAAACTGCTGCTTCTGCAGGAGAATCATTGGCCGCGGGTGTTATTTTCACCATTCCCGCCTTGGTGTTGATGGGCGTTTGGACGGAATTTGATTATATGGAAGTGGCCAAAATATCAGCGATTGGTGGCGTCATTGGTGTTTTGTTTACCGTCCCTCTACGACGCGCGTTAATTGTAGAAGCCAAATTGAAATATCCAGAAGGAGTGGCCACAGCTGCCGTTTTAAAAGCAGGAGAAGATGCACGCAAATCGGATAGCAAAGATGAATCTGGCGGACTTTTTACCATCGCAATTTCTGGATTAGTCGGTGGTGTAATGAAACTTTGTCAGCAAGGATTTGCCATGTGGCATGCTGCGGTTGAAGGAGCTGGCGTTGTCGGCGGTTCCATCTTTGGCATCGGCACTGATCTTTCCCCCGCCCTTATTTCTGTGGGATATATTGTAGGGCGAAATATCGGTATTTTGGTTGTGGCTGGTGGACTCATTTCTTGGGCAGTTGCCATTCCCATTTATTCAGCAATTTATGGATTTGAAGGTGACCCCATGACGGCCGCTTGGGATATTTGGAATTCCCAAATTCGATACCTGGGCGTTGGTGCAATGGTTGTAGGTGGCATTTGGTCACTCATTAAATTATTAAAACCGCTCGTTGATGGCATTAAAGCCAGTTTAGAGGCTTTGAAAAAAGCCAAACAAGGTAGAAAGGTGCCGAGAGAAGAGCAAGACTTTCCCATTAATTATGTGGGAATGGCTTTGGCCGTTTTGCTTATTCCTGTTTACTTGCTCTATTTTGATATTGTTCACGATGTAGGCATTGCGATTTTATTGGCTGTGGTCATGATGGTCTTTGGATTTTTATTCTCAGCCGTCGCCGCCTATATGGCAGGTATGGTGGGTTCCTCCAACAATCCCATCTCTGGAGTAACCATCGCTACGATTCTATTTGCTTCCCTTTTACTTCTTTCCTTATTAGGGGAAAATTCTGATGTGGGGGCGCCAGCTGCCATTATGATTGGCGCTGTGGTTTGCTGTGCGGCTGCCATCGGAGGAGATAATCTCCAAGATTTGAAAACGGGACACATTGTAGGCGCCACGCCCTGGAAACAGCAAGTCATGCAAATTATTGGCGTACTGAGTGCTTCAGTTGTTTTGGGGCTGGTATTAGATATTTTGCATACAGCATATACCATTGGATCTCCAACATTATCTGCCCCACAAGCCACCTTAATGAAATCGGTTGCTGATGGCGTTTTCACTGGAAATTTGCCATGGAACATGGTTGGATTTGGTGCCATTATTGGCATTCTAATTATTTTGATTGATCTGCGTCAAGAGCGGATTGGTTCGGATTTTCGTGTTCCCATTTTGGCGGTTGCCGTTGGCATCTATTTACCCATCGAATTGACTGTGCCCATTTTTTTAGGTGGAATGATTACTCATTTCAGTGAAAAATCTGGTGCATCGGACATGATGAAGAAAAAAGGATTGCTCATGGCTTCTGGTCTTATTACGGGTGAAGCCTTAGTCGGAATTTTAGTTGCTGTGCCTATTTTTGTTACAGGTTCCAAAGAATGGTGGCCACAATTTCCTGGATTCCAATTCGTAGGTGTCTTGGTCTTCATGGCTGTCATTGCTTGGTTATATCGCTCAGTCACTCAAAAATAAAATGACCATCTCAAAATCCATACTTAAGCGATTGCCCAAAGTCGAACTCCATTGTCACTTGGATGGAAGTATTCGTGTAAAAACGATGATTGACTTGGCGCAAAAGGATAAAGTGAAGCTCCCATCTATGAATGAGAAAGACTTATCCCAAATGCTCATTATTGGAAAAAATCGTGGAACATTGGAAGATTACCTCAAACGTTTTGATTACACATTGAGCGTGATGCAAACGCCTGAGTCCTTGACACGAACAGCCTTCGAACTCATAGAAGATGTGTCCAAAGAAAATATGAAATATATTGAAATTCGCTATTCTCCCATTCTACATACCCAAAAAGGGATGACCATTTCTGAATCGGTTGAAGCGGTAAGAGCGGGACTCAAACAAGGTGAAAAAGTATTTGGCGTCCAATCAGGCATTATCGTTTGTGGAATTCGAAATATCTCTCCGGAAGTTTCACTCAAATTGGCAGACCTAACCGTTCAATATAAAAACAAAGGTGTGGTCGGTTTCGATTTGGCTGGCGCGGAAGAAAACTTCCCAGCCAAAGATCATAAAGAAGCATTCTATATGATTCGTAATCATAATATCAATGCCACCATTCACGCTGGGGAAGCTTTTGGTCCTAGCTCAATTCAACAAGCAATTCATTATTGTGGTGCACATCGTATTGGGCACGGAACTCGCCTCAAAGAAGATAAAGACTTGATGCATTATGTCATTGATCATCGAATTCCATTAGAAATTTGTCTCACGTCGAATTGGCAAACAAAATCCATTCGCTCCTTAAAATATCATCCAATTAAATATTATTACGACCAAGGGATGCGAGTTACACTCAATACAGATAATCGACTCATGTCTGGAATCACATTAACAGATGAATTTAAATTAGCTCATGATTTGTTTGGGTTTACCCTTCGAGATTTTCGTGAGATGACTATTATTGCAATGAAGAGTGCTTTTATGCCTCATCAAAAACGCACTATTCTACTCAATAAAATTATTGAAGAATTAAAACAAGAATTTCATATTTAGAATACTTAGGAGAATCAAATGCATAAGAAAAAATTTAAACCAGAAACATTAATGATGTCTTACGGTTACAAGCCGGAATTGTCTGAAGGTGCTGTGAAATGTCCCATTTTTCAAACATCTACTTTTGCTTTTAAAACAGCCGAAGAAGGAAAAGCATTTTTTGAAGTCGCTTATGGTATCAGAGAAAAAAATCCAGAAGAAGAAATGGGACTTATTTATTCCAGACTCAATAATCCCGATCTTGAGATATTAGAAAACCGTCTTACGCTTTGGGACGAAGCAGAAGAATGTGCCGTATTTGAAAGTGGCATGTCTGCCATTACAACTGTTTTGTTAGAGTTTTTACGTCCTGGAGATTTATTGGTTTATAGCAAACCTTTATACGGGGGTTCGGATCATTTTATAAAACATATTTTACCTGAATTTGGTATTCATACCATCGGAATTCACGCCGACCACACAAAGGCTGAAATCATTGAAAAAATTGAAACTTCAGAAGCAAATGATCGTCTTAAACTTATTTTTGTAGAAACGCCAGCGAATCCAACCAATGCCATCATTGATATTACCATGTGTCACAAAATTGCTGAGCATTTTAGCACAGAGGACAATACACCTCTCCTGGCAGTTGATAATACATACATGGGGCCTTTATGGTCTCATCCTCTCAAATTGGGTGCGGATTTGGTTTTATATTCGGCTACAAAATATATTGGAGGTCACAGTGATGTGATTGCTGGCGCTTGTTTGGGATCGAAAGCGCTCATGGCACGGATTAAAGGATTAAGAACATTTTTAGGAAACATGGCAGGGCCTTGGACAGGTTGGCTCTTGATGCGTAGCTTAGAAACGCTTAAACCTCGGATGGAAAAGCAAGCAGAAAATGCTCGCATGGTGGCTGACTTTTTGAGAGACCATCCCAAAGTTGAAAGCGTATTTTATCTCGGTCATCTAAGACCAGGAAGTCAACAGTATAAAGTGTATCAAAATCAATATTCCTCTGCGGGAGCGATGATTTCTTTTGATATTAAAGGAGGCGAAAAAGAAGCGTTTACTTTCTTAAATAAACTTCAATTATTTCATTTGGCTGTGAGTTTAGGTAGCACTGAATCTTTAGCACAACATCCTTACACTATGACACATGCAGATGTATCTTCTGAAGAAAAAAATGCATTAGGATTAACAGAAAAACTCGTTCGATTGTCCATTGGGGTTGAAGATGGAGATGATCTCATTTGGGATATTACACAAGCCTTAGAGCAGGTTTAATTAAATACACGACTATCAAAAACTATTTAGAATGCCAAAAATGAACCAATTAATTTCCCCAATGTGGGGATTTGGGGGTTTATAAATACGATTCTAACGTTAAATTTAATTCTATTGCCATGGTTCCACTAAAATGATGCTATTATTTGAAGAACGAACCTCATTTTTGAACCCACAAACTAATTTGTCATGCCGGAATTTTTGAAAAAAAATATCTGGCATCCATTTGAGACTTGACTAAAGAGCAATGGTTGGGTTTAATTTAATATTTTTTCCACTCACACAACTTGCACACTCAAGATATGAATACTAAATTCTGCGTCTAATATTAAAGGAATATCTAAAAAATGGACAGACATCCACAACAAATTAAAAGAGAACGACAGGACATTAAACGTCGTGAACGAAACGTAGCCAATATGTCTCGCTTACGCACACTCATTAAAAATGTGCTCGAATCTACCGATAAAGCATCAGCCGAAAGCCATTATGGAAAAGCGGTTAGCGTCATTGATAAATCTATCAAAATTGGTTTAATTCATAAAAATACAGGTGCAAGACGTAAATCTCAAGTTACAAGACATTTGAATTCTCTGAATTAATTTTACTCATAAGATTCTAATAAAAAACCCCGATTTTCATCGGGGTTTTTTATTATGTCAAATTTTGTTTAAGTCTTATCCATCTGATATTTGATAATTGGGCGCTTCTTTGACAATCCTTACTTCGTGTGGATGGTTTTCTTTCATACCAGCAGAAGTAATTTGGACAAACTCCGTTATCTTTCCAAATCCTTCAATGTTCTTAGCTCCACAATATCCCATGGATGAACGCAAACCTCCCAAAATTTGATGAATCGCATTACGAACATGTCCACGGTAAGGCACCATTCCTTCTATGCCTTCTGGAACCAATTTTGTTGCTTCTGTTCCTTCTTGAAAATAGCGATCACCGCTCCCCTCCTGCATGGCGCCCATAGAACCCATTCCGCGGTATGATTTATATTGGCGACCTTCATATAAAATTGATTCACCGGGGCTCTCATCCATGCCAGCTAAAAGGCTTCCCAACATAACAGAATCGGCGCCTGCAGCCAATGCTTTAGCGATATCACCACTGTATCGTAACCCACCATCAGCAATGACGGGAATATGATTTTTCCGCGCCACATCCACGCAATCCATAATAGCAGACAATTGAGGCTTGCCCACACCAGCAATCACACGAGTCGTGCAACTGGCTCCCGCACCAATACCAATTTTTACACAATCTACGCCGGCATCAATCAAGGCTTGTGCACCATCTCCCGTTGCTACATTGCCTGCAATCACATCAACCCCTACAGATGATTTCAAATGTGCAATAGACTTTAAAACGCCCTGTGAATGTCCGTGAGCCGTATCTACCACAATCACATCCACTTCTGCTTCGACCAAAGCAGACGCTCGATCGATTAAATCATCGCCCACACCCACTGCGGCTCCCACACGCAATCGACCCATTTCATCTTTGCAAGCGTAAGGGAATTGCTCTTTTTTCTGAATATCTTTTACTGTGATTAATCCGGTCAAATTTCCTTGCTTATCTACAACCAATAATTTCTCGATACGATGCGCTTGGAGTAATGCTTTTGATTTTTCTAACGATGTGCCTGTTGGTACTGTCACAAGATTTTTACTCGTCATTCTTTCTGAAACGGACAAAGCATCATTCAGCTCAAAGCGAATATCTCGGTTGGTGATAATACCCAATAACTCTTCACCTTTGACTACGGGGAGCCCACTGATTTTAAATTGGGACATAATGCGTTTCGCATCGCCAATCGTGCTATCTGCCGTGAGCGTTACAGGGTTCACAATCATCCCACTTTCAGAGCGTTTTACCCTATCCACCATTTTTTGTTGATTGAGAATGGATAAATTTTTATGCAAAACCCCTAATCCACCTTCTCTCGCTAATGCAATGGCCATATCACATTCCGTAACCGTATCCATCGCAGCAGAAAGTATGGGGATATTCATGGCGATATTTTTTGTCAATTGTGTGGTCAAATCAACTTCTCGTGGTAAAATTTCAGAAGACTGGGGTACCAACAAAACATCATCAAAAGTTAAAGCAAGTGGGAATGGGGGGCGGTTTTTCAAAAAGACTCCAATGTGTGAAAGGGTTGAATGGCTGATAATAATTCACCGTTTATAATGGCTGTTTTAACGGCTTCAATTTCTTTATTTAAAGGACGATCGCCTTTATGAATATTAATGCTATCTTTGAGTAAATCTAAGACTGCTTGTGTCGATTTCGCAGGCTTTAATTTAGTGTGTATTTCTTGAATGGCTGTTAAAGCCACAATTAATTCCACAGCAAGAATCGTTGCAAGATTATTTTGAATTTGTAAAGTTTTTTGCCCAGCCCAAGGCGCCATGCTGACCAAATCTTCCTGGCCGCCCGAAGTAGGTAAAGAATCCACGCTAGCGGGGTGGGATAAGGTTTTGTTTTCTGATGCCAAAGCGGATGCACTCACATGAGCAATCATATATCCCGTTTCTAAGCCTGGTATTTTCGCCATAAAGGGTGGCAAAGTTCCATCAGCTCCTTTCATAAGATAATGGGTCCGTCGTTCAGAGATTGCACCAAATTCTGACATAGCAATGGCGAGCATATCCATGGCTTGCGCCACAGATTCTCCATGAAAATGTCCTGAACTAATGACTTCTCCATTTGCAAAAACAAGGGGATTATCACTTACGCTATTGATTTCGTCATTGATAATATTTCCCGAAAAAGTCATTGTATCTCGACATGCACCATGGACATGAGGAATACATCTAAAACTGTATGGATCTTGCACTTTTTTGCAATGACGATGGGATTTGACAATCTCGCTCCCTTTTAAGATTTTCCATACATTTTTTGCCGATTGAATTTGTCCTGGATGATTTTTGATTGCATGAATAGACGATTTAAAAACATTTCGACTAGACAAACTTCCTTCCACAGAAATGGCACCAATCAAATCAGCAGACTGGGCTAAACATTCCGCTTGAAGCATAGCTTGGATTGCAATAGAGGTAGAAAATTGGGTTCCATTAATTAAGCTTAGTCCTTCTTTTGGGCCTAATTTATAAGATTTTAATCCTGCTTTTTTTAAGGCTGTTACCGTTTTTATAACGCGCTTATTGACAGACACTTCTCCTTCTCCTATAATGGCCAAAGCCATGTGACCTAAGGGCGCTAAATCGCCACTGGCTCCCACAGAACCTTTTTCTGGAATCACGGGTAAAATATCATGATTTAAAAAATAGATCAACTGCTCTGCCAAAGAGAACCGGATACCACTATGGCCTTTAGCATACGTCAATAACTTTAGAAATATAATGCTTCGAACTAATCCATCTGAAATGGGCTTTCCCACGCCAGCAGCATGACTCCGAACCAAGTTAATTTGTAATTTTTCTAATTGATTTGGATCAATTGAGATTTGGCTTAATTTTCCAAAACCCGTATTGACGCCATAAATTGTTTCGCCTGTTGATAAGGCATTTTGCAATGTTTTGTGAGATGCTCGAATTCGCTGCTTGGAAGCTTTAGAAATACGGATTTGAATCGGATTTCGAAAGAAAGGCGCAAAATCTCTGAAATGGAATGATTTCTTAGAAACAGTCAGGGTTCTCATGGGCGAATTTAGAGAACCTGAGCTTTGCTTGACAAGCCCCATCATTCGAATTTTTAGTCACTTATAGCCTAAATCAATGATCTTCAAAAATAACGAAAACTTAGGTAAAATCTTCTATATTTCTAAAGATACTCATCCGAGCAGGAATCACTTGAGAAAAATGCTTTCCGTTTACAATCATGTCCAAATTGAATTAATAATCAATATCGAATCAAAACCTTCTTTTCATCCAAAGTCTGCAAGCCCGGGGTTTGTTCTCTATCCAGCATGCCCGCCATATCGGAGACGTTCTCTTTGATGTAAGCGCCCAATTCTCCCACAGTGATTTGCTTGTCATTGTTTGCGTCTGCATCTCCTCGCATACCTTTCATCAAAAAGTAAGAAAAAAGACCATGCTTCTTTTCCGGCCAGGCGGATGAGATTTCACTGCCGCTGGATGCAGAAAAGACTGTTACATTCCGCGTGGCTGAAGCATCCACTTCCATGAATACGGGCCGGGCATCGGCCAACAGCATTTCGTTATCTCGATTGGCACCGGAGAAACAAGCATCGAGAAAAACAGTAGTGGATTTTGCATCAAAACTGCCCAACTGCTCATAGAGTTTATCCATTTCATATCCCGTTTGAGATGCGTAATTCGGATCACCATCATAAGGAATCAAATAAGCTGTTTTTTTATCGGGAGCGCCATGACCTGCATAATACACAAATACATTGGATTTCCCACTTTTAATCCGTTTGTCTATCCAGCCATCTTTACCAAATACCTTATTGAATTCTGCTTGACCTACATCGCTGTCCATTTTGGCATAAATTCTGTTTTTCGGAATGCCTAATACAGATTCAAAATATTTCTTCATCCAAATGGCATCTCGTTTCGCAAAAGACACACCGGGGACATTCTTATAATCTTCTATACCAAAAACCACAGCCAAATCGTGTTTTCCTTTCCGTCCAGTTTTTGGAATATTTTTTTCTACATCCACAGAAACGGTGGCAACATTTTCAAATTCAGTCTTTGATAATTCCTGCCCGGAAATCACCAACTGCTGAATGGTCTGTTGCGGTTTAGCCACATCCAACTTTAAGGGGAATTTTCCTGTTGTGCTTTCTTCCGTAAAACCAATAGACACGTTAATTCTTTTTCCGACGGTTTTGGCCGTATTAAATGAAAATTCCAGGTCCTTAAATTCCCCCGGTTTTAGGGATGAAAAAGAATAATCCTGCCGACTATCCGGCGTAAAATAAATACCTTTTGGCAAATTGATTAAAAATTTCACATCTTCCGCAGGACCTTGTCCACGATTCTGAACTCTTGCCTGCACTTCTGTTGTGGTTTGGGGGCGAATTTCGTTTCCATCATTGGGTGTGCTGACGCCAAAGTCAACCAGTGCCAGTTGGGGTGGAATAAACGGAAATGTTTCAAAACTGATTTGAGTCGGATCTGGCGGAAAGCCATAACTCTCTGTGGCGGAAATTGTAAAACGATTTTCCAGTCTACTAACAGACTTGGATGCGTTTACGTAAAAAACTGCTGTTTCGGTTTGCCCAACAGGAACTTCACCTATAATCTTAGATGATTCAAATGATAAATTTATATTTTCTTTTTCGGATTTCAGTTTTACAAAAACACCCATGGCAGAACCTTGCCCACTGTTAAATATAGAAACCTTAATCTTGCCCTTTTCTTCTGCATCTAAAAAGCCGTTACCGTTTGGTTCTACAAATACCACCTTCATGGTTAGGTTTGGAGGAACAACCGATTTTTTTGTAGCAATGACAGGCGCGGCAGCTATGTTTTTTGTAGGACCAAATGGAAAACGCGAACCGGTGATAGGATGAATTGCCACCATGTTGAAATATTCATAGGATCTCAAACTCCGTTTGAGTCGTTTATATCCTTCCACCTTTACTGATGAAAATTGTTTTTTAAAATCTCTGGCTTCACTTCGAGGAACTTCAACACTAAATCGTTGGCCGTTTATTTTAAAAGGAAAACTATTATTCTCTGCATTATATGATTCCAAGGACGTAGGCGTAAACGTCGCCGGCGATAAAGATTCCACAATCTTGATTTGGAGCTGTCGTTCTATTTCTGTATCCCGTTCTATTGCTAATCTTGCACGTTCTTTTTTGCGAACTTCAACTTTGGCAAGCATTTCATTTTGTGCTCTTTTCAGGATAGATTTTTGTTTTAAAAGTCTTTCTTGGTATTCGGCTCTTGTTTCAAACTCATCTTTGGGTGAAAACAAATCGGGGTTTTGTTCTCGGGCAATTTCTTCAATATTTTTAATTTTCAGGGTATTACTTACGGATTGAGCAAATAGAATGCCAAAACCCATAATAACAATAATGATAAATGTTATACTCTTTTTCATGATATTTCCTTAACTCAAATAAAATATTTTGAACAAAATGCTCATTCGCATTACTAAGCTTACATGTAATTTACAAAATATTTTTAAATGTATTACAAAATCATCAAAACACCTTTAATCTCCAAAATTCTAAATCAATTCATAGTCTTTTTTGTAGTGAATTGTCTATGTCAATTCTACGCTGAAATTTGAAGCGACCATTCCTTTGGACTGCATCAACACAGTTGATGTATTCCATATATCTACTGAGCAGAGCGCACCAAACGGTTGGTATCCTTCTTACCATTATTAACTAAATACCAATTTATTAAAAATATTTTCTTTTAAACAATAGGTATCTCCATAGTCCAGGTGAGACACCCAGCTTTGAACTGATTGACCTATTTCCTTTAAATCTATGTTTCCATTTTTATAATCTAATTCCATTTTTTGCAACCGTTTTCTTGCCCGTCTCAAATTATCGCTTTTAACCCGAATTCTATCTGGGAATATCCGAAACCCGAGAAAGTTTTCGCCAAATTTCACTTGAGTAATCTGACTTTTTACCGGATGAATACGAAGACGGTATTCTTCTAATTTTATTTCAATATTTTTACGAAGTGTGCTCAAATACATTTTATCATGGGAAAAAATCGCAAAATCATCCACATAACGAACATATCTTTTTATACCTAATTCATCTTTAATAAAATGGTCTAATTGATTCAAATAAATATTGGCAAAAAACTGACTGGTTAAATTTCCGATAGGCAATCCTCTTTTCCGTTCAAACGGCGTAAAAAGTGTATCGCCTGAAAAGTACTCATTTCTAGGTGTTTGCGGATTACTATTGTTAATAATCAGATCTATTAACCAAAGCGTATCTTTGCACTTTATTTTCCGTCGAATAAGGTTCTTCAATATCTCATGGTCAATGGACGGGAAATATTTCACAATATCGCATTTCAAAACAAACTGGCTCGAACGGAAATACTTTACAAATCTATCCAATGCCTTATGCGTGCCTTTTCCTTTTCTGTTGGCATACGAATCATAAATAAAAGTTTTGTCAAAAATGGGTTCTATAATGTTACATAATGCATGATGAACCACTCTATCACGATAAGGCGCTGCTGATATCATTCTCTTTTTTGGTTCGTTTATTTCGAATGTTTTATAAGCACCAGGTTGATAGGTTTTTTCTCTTAACTCCTTTTGAAGTTGAAATAATTCTATTTCTAATAGTATATCAAAATCGGCACAATATTCCTTCTGGCGTTTACCGAGTCGCGCTTTTTTATGTGCAAGAAACAAATTCTCAAATGAAATTATTTCCTGCCACAGTTGGTTATGTCTTTTCATAATTCACATCATCCCATATTCCCAACTTTTCGGAAATAAAAACAACTTTCGCATTTTTTACAGGTATCTCAATTTGCTAAATTGAGAATCAAACAACTTTGTAAGTTGTTTTACGTGTGATTCTTTTGTATCTCAATTTGCTAAATTGAGAATCAAACAACTTTGCAATTGAGAATCAAACAACTTTGCAAGTTGTTTTACGTGTGATTCTTTTTATTCAAATACACAAAGGTCCAATCTTCCCAATTTTTTGTCAATTTAGCTTTTACAGGGTTCTGAAGAATGTAATCCATTTGATAATAAAAATCATTTTCATTACGTATGAAATGATCATAGGATTCATGTTCCCAAAATTGTCCTTTTCTTCCTAATACTTTATTACACTTGCCAGAAGTATATCTTTTGATAGAAAAAAGTATTTTAGACAAAGAATAACAAGTCTCATCCGATTCTCTTAATGGCTTTATTAACATGTGAACGTGATTTGGCATAATACAAAAACAATATAATTTATATCGCTTCTCATCCCAATACTGTATCGAATCAAATACAATTTCTCCACACGCTTTCTTCTTTAACCAGTCATGGGACTTATTATATTTCCCGATGAAATTATCAAAATCATCATAGTATTTTTTATCAAATTCATGTCGATATGAGTTTAATTTTTGGCCCGTTAATTCTTTTACTTTATTATCGTATTGCTTTTTTTCAAATTTCATTTTAACAATGATACTTTTTGGTAATGAAAAAGCTAATCGGAAAGTAATCGCATAAATGCCATCATTTATTTGGAAATGCGGCAAAGTTCTTTTGTAATACGTTTTAAATTTTAGTTTATTCATTTTTTATCCTGTATCTCAATTTGCTAAATTGAGAACTAAACAACTTGGCAATTGAGAATCAAAC
>Ga0209576_1000097_pt1 | contig 80259 bp, 72 predicted proteins | sample SaaInlV_DNA_135m_FD_184686 | JGI IMG/M metagenome (GOLD analysis project Ga0209576, IMG submission 184686) | Marine microbial communities from expanding oxygen minimum zones in the Saanich Inlet - SI075_LV_DNA_135m (SPAdes) (version 2) | ecosystem: Environmental > Aquatic > Marine > Unclassified... | reverse complement strand
TAAAAAAACACGTTCAAAGCATAATGCTGCGATTTCCATTTTTGATGAAAATATTTGACTGCATACTTTTTTTTATATTTTGACGCGAAATGATTTAGGAACTTTTTTGTTACCCTACTATAAGATAATAATGGATAATATTTTAGTTCCAAAAGGTTCCACTCAGTTTGTATGTTCAATGTGTGACTATATTACGAGCAGAGAAAGTCAATATATTAGACATTTATCCACTGCAAAACATCAAAAGATAACAAATGGTAACAATGATGGTTCCGAAAAGTTCGGACAGCTAACATGTAAACAATGTTTTCAAACATTCAAATATCGTTCTGGTTTATCGAGACACAGTAAAAAATGTAGTCCAAAGCAAGAACCTACAGAAGAAACTCCTATAGAAACAAGTCAACCCCCTCCGATGATGCCCGATATGAGCGTATTTATAGAATTATTGAAGCAAAATCAAGAATTCAAGGAGTTAATGATAGAGCAATCCAAACAAATCCAAGATACCCAACAAGAGAACCAACAATTACAAAAACAATTGATAGAGGCAGTCAAGACAAGCGGGTCCCATATAGAGAACCAGACGAATAACAATAATCAGAAGTTCAACTTGAATTTCTTCTTGAATGAACAATGTAAAGATGCAATCAATATGTCCGACTTCTTGGAGAACATGGAATTAAATATCGAGGATCTCACAGAAACAGGTCGATTAGGTTATGTAGGCGGTATTTCACGCATTTTGGTGAATAAATTGCAAGAATTAGACATATATAAACGTCCTCTTCACTGTACTGATATGAAACGCGAGACATTGTATATAAAAGATAATGATGAATGGGAGAAACAGGCGAATTCCAAAGAAAAAATGGACACTATCATCCACAAAGTCGCCAATATGAATTGTAAAATCATCCCACAATGGCAAGACGAACACCCAGAATACCAAGTATTCGACACAATCGATAACATGGACTATATGAATCTGTGTAATGTGGCGCTAGGAGGAATCGGAGAACAGGAAAATCGTCAATATCGCGATAAAATCGTCCGAAGTGTGGTCAAAGAAATATTGGTCGACAAATAAATAAATATTGGTTCTCTTCTTACTAACTTTGATAGTCTATCAACTAACACTTTCCACTAGATGCACTGAATGAACTCTACCTTCTATATATTGTTTCAAAATTCTATCATTGAGAACCTGTCTCTATTTATTGTAATATACCTTATCAAGAAATGAGTGACGAATCAAGAAATGAGTGACGAATCAAGAAATGAGTGACTAATCAAGAAATAGGTTCTCGACAAATGATATAATAGAGTGGTGTATGTATAGTTTTATAGAGAGTATACGCAAATACAACTAGATGGTCGTTCTAGATAACCCCAAAAAGAAACCGTCAAGGTTCACACAAGTCAATACGATTTTATATAAGACGAATACACAACTATATCAAATAAAGGTCTCAAAACATCTTCGCTCTTGGGAGATCCCACCTATGTATTATCATGCAAGGATTGATCCACTCAAGGCGTTTCTGCAGAACAACACTATCAAGAATTATGCTAACAGACTATATTGGAAAAACAGAGAGATGTATGTGAAAATAGAGTAAGTTCTCCTATCTCGTTCATATCACTCTTAAAATTGATTGTTATTGTAATCTTATATCGTTACAATAACAAAACTAACCAACTAACTAACTAAACTAACATCAATATGGAATTATCCAAAGAGACGTATTCGGGTTCTCCTGATAACAAATCTGTTAAATCTGTTATACAAAGTATTATGCAAGATGAAACCATTACTGGATTGAAGAATGCAAAAATTAAGTCTGATGAAAATAACCCTCCTGAGAAGAAGAAACGTGGTCGTCCGCCTAAAAAACAGCCTCCACCAGACGACAATTCGGAACCAAATGTCGAGACAACCGCGAAAAAGACGATTGCGAAAAAGACGACTGTGAAAAAGACGATTGCGAAAAAGAAGTCTGAAAAGGATATTGAAAAAGAAGTGGAAACAGAAGTGGAAAAAGAAGTGGAAAAAGAGATTGAAAAAGAAGTGGAAAAAGAAATGGAGAAGGATATTGAAAATGAAATGGAGAAGGAGATTGAAAAAGAAATTGAAAAGGTGATTGAAAAAGAAGTCGAAAAGGATATTGAAAAGGATATTGAAAAAGAAATGGAGAAGGTGAAACCCAAACCCAAACGCAAACCTCGCAAACCCAAACAAATTGTACAAGATCTATTATTGGACCTCGAAAACGATACCGACCAATTAGACCAACAAATAGTTCCTCTTATTCAATCCTTATCCTCTCAAAATACATTTCACTCTATTCCAGACAAGACACTCAAATATATTATCTTTCTTGTCTACTTGTTTCATCACACCATGCCTCCTTCACTTAATAACCACAACACTCTCAAAACTCTCATTGCACACACCACCACACACTTCAAATTTGAACACCTTTCATCACATACACCATATATTAAACATATACTTACACAACAACAACTACTACCACCACCACCACCACCACCACCATAAACAACTACCCCCCCCCTGCCTTATTATTTTATTATCGACCAAAACAATAAATATTTATACATTTTTTAAGAAATATTCGAGTTGTGTGATGCCTCCATAATTATATATATGTGATGTATCAGTAATAATTTTCAAATTAAATGTGAGTTCTGATTGCATGTCTTCGGGTATTTTCGAGAGCAAATTTTCGCACGTATTTATTTCTTCGTCGTCTGTATTTTTGTCGCTTTCATCCAGATAAAGACTCGTATCGGTTTGCAAATCAACAGTCTGTAATGTATCATCCGAAACGGTCACAGAACGGGTTGAAGATTTCGTATCAAAAGAAAAATAAGCGTTCATATCATCAAATGCCTTTTCAAATTCGTTATAAGGATAAGTAGAACGTAAACCTTCGCCACCCCTGTACACTTCATCTTGAAACATAGTATCTAAATGCAAGTCTAAATGAAAATCCAGGTTTCGTTCATTCAACATATTACACAATCCTCGAATGTATTCCTTAATTATCTGTGGATTGCCGTCTTGATAAAGTCGTAATTCAAAATTATTCTCGTATTTATCCATTATCTGTTATTATATATATTAGACAACACTTTATATATAAAATTGAAATAAAATACTTCGCGCGAAACATCTTACATTAATCTCTTATTCATCAAGATGGTAAAGAATACAACAGGTGGAACTGGAACTAAAGGTCTTGCTCGCAAGCACCAACTAGGTGCACGTGACGGCAAACTGATCACACCATCAAGCGATTTGGAACAAGTGTGTTGCGTAACCAAAATGCTTGGTAATGGAATGTGTGAAGTGTATACAGAAGACAATACTCGACTAATTGCACACATTCGCAATAAGTTTCGCGGTCGTCAAAAAAGACACAATATGATTAGTACGACGAGTATCGTAATGGTAGGGCTTCGCGAATGGGAAAATCCTGTAAAGAATTGTGACATTATGGAGATTTACAGTGACTCCCAAATAGAACAGATTAAAAATATTCCCAGATTAAAAATCGACAATGTAATGAAGTTGCGGATTGGTAGTTTTGGGGCATCTACCTCTCGTCAAGATGATGGAATGGATTTTATGGATGAAGAGAGTGAAACAGTTGATGAAGGGACCCTACCAGTGAACGAGTTTTCCGAAACGTTTACCCTGAAGAAGGTAGCCGAGGTCGACGTTGACGATATTTAAACAAGAACAAAACAAGTATATTTATAAGATTTGTATTTTTATTTTATTGCGTATGTTGTTTTCATCTTCAAACAAAAACACCTGAACCCGGCATTTGTTATAGTCGTCAAGTTCTTTGTCTGAAATACTTGGTAGAAACACGCGCAGCGAAGCGATAAATATCACATAATGAAACATATTATCAACTATTTTTTTGTCCACCACGATTCCATCCATATCTCCATTTAAAACTTCACTATTTGATTCACATTGGTCAATTAACTGCATTTTGTTTTGCAAGTATTTGATTTTTTTCGTATCTTGGTTGATTTTCTCCAAATTGGACATCCACGCCATCAGATATCGTTGCGCTCCTATAGACAATGCGGACAAGAGTTGACTTCTATACAATAATATCAATTGATTGACCAAGTCGACAGTTCTTCGAATAGGACTTGTAATATGTGTGTATATATCTTGGTCCATGACTTCGTGTCGCAATGTTTTTTCTTGAGTAGATACATAATTAGCAGACGCGTTTTTATAGTGAAAAAGCGCATCGCGTGTGGTTTTATCAAAATCCAAATTAAGACGTTCACTATATTTTAATGAGGAAACACGCAAAATGCCGATATCGTATTTGTGCATTTTTTTCGCAAGGAATGCATTCACTTGTATCATCCAAAAAGATACAACGTCGTGACTGTCGTGAAGAGAAGGGTCCAATTGTTTGGTGCTAGATAGCAATTGTTGATAATGCTCATTCTTCAACAATTTCGGTTCTTCGTAATGGAAATTTTTGCATACTTTCACGACCGAATTGCCGAACGTAACGTTGTCGAAATCAATGCTTCCATTGTCTAATAGCGGAAACTCAACAAACATAGTCACATTTCGTTGTTTTTGTTTCAATGAACAAATTTGGTCGCTCATCATAGCGGGCAACATCGTTTTTTTAGAATGGGGGAAATAAATAGTAGACACGCGTCCAGTCAGCGAGTTCCACATTTGAAAGTGTTCCATCCATATAGCCACGTTGGCGATATGTACAGTAACACACGTTCTCTCATCTTTTCTTTCAATCGCAAACGCATCATCATAGTCCAAACTGCCTGCAGGGTCGATGGAGAATACATATTGGGAAGTTTTGTGTTGCATTGTGTACTTCTTGTCGTGTATAATTTGTTCGATCATTTCTTCGTGTTCGGTTACGCGTTTCTTTATAAGTTTCGTCATATCTTTCAATGAATATTGCAAGTGATTTCCATAAAGTTCGTAGTTTGCTAACGCGTCTTTATCATTTACATTTCCCAAACTTTCGACCAATGTCCCTAGTGGGTGTTTCTTGTCCCATTCTTGGAAAGAAAACAATACATATTTATTCGATAATACTTTCGAAAAATCTAGTGAAGGGTCGTAAGGAACAAGAAAATGAGGAAGACGATGATCATATGGAATGCATTTATACAACAGGCGTTTCTTATTCGCCGTTCTGCCGTATGTCTGATTGCCGTGTAAAACAAGGACACCTGGGAGGCAATTTGTTGACCGAACATCGGACGTTTGTATATGAAGTGAGTTGGGACCATTGATTGTGAAAACATCGTCGTGAAAAAGTTTATGATGAACAGGATCTATGTCCAAGACGATATTTTCTTGTTCAGACGTAGTAAACTCATAGTCTGAATAATCGCGATTATGAATACGAATAGAAAAAGTGTTGTTCATGTGAATACATTATAATAAGAGAGATATGTTTATATTCATATTCTTAATATATTTCTCCAGTTCCTTATGCGAATTCGCGCAGAACTCGCCAATAATGTGTGCTGCGTTTGAGAATAGTCAGTGATTAACAAATCGTCTTCGTAATGTCGCAAGATGCGTTCCTGAAACAAGGATTCCGCATTGTAAAATGCTTCATGTACATTGGTGTCGTTTCTATTCATATGGTAAATCATACATCGGTCGAAATCGTATGCAGCCAATAGATCTGCCTCTCGCACGATATGATAGGCCTTCTGGTAGTTGCCTAACGAGGGATACCCCTGTTTCTTGACTTTTGAATAAGACATTGTATTGATAATATTTTTTATAATATTCGTTTCTTCTTGTGATAGATGAGTGGTCAAAACTGCATTGATTTCTTGTAAACCAGTGTCTACGTCCATATATTTATTGTCGCACATATCATGCAGAATGGCGGAAGAATAAATAATTTTCTGTTGCTCCTCTAAATAAGGAGATTGTTCCAGTTCGCTGCTGTATATGTTATATGCATTGTGCAATACATTCATACTGTGAGACAAACCGTGTGATTCATCGATCTTGTATTTTGAAACGGTGCACAGCACAAATTTAAACAAGGTTGTGTAGATACTCATTATTTGGTGTGAAAAATATAACAAATATATTCTATTTCAATTTTATTATTTTAAACGAGTGGAAATTTTACAACACGTCATAAAATTTGCACAACACGTCGTAAAATTCGTCTGCGCGAGTTTCGTAATAATGATAAATTCCTCTGTGTTCATCGGGGATTTTTTGTAAAATGTGTGAATATAATTTATGGCGATTTTTCAAGGCAGTTCTCAACTTATCTATATGTATGCTTAGTGATTGGTCCTCCATAGACCTAGATAGGGCGATGTGGAGGTCATACAATGCGAGGTTTGCATTTTGAATGAGTTCGTCATCGTATCGGATCGATGGTTTATATTCTGCGTGAATGTAGACTGATCGGCAATAATTGCGAACAATAGCAAGGCAAGACGGCATCATTCCGGCAATAAATAGAGTTGGACCAATCATTGTTTGTGTTGAAATAATATTGCATATATATTATTTCAATTTTCAACTTCGCTTATGTCTTATGAATGTGGTTTATAGTTATACATCTATGCACACAATGCAAAATCTTTCAAATTTAGATATCTCTTACCTTTATAATTAATTTGACTTCCGTGAGAGAATATCCTCCTCCAGTTTTTACTTTCAGTCTATACGCATTGTTCTTATGTACAGTAAGTGTATTTGTATTAGTCGACCCCAATGGTTTGGATGCTGATGGTCCAAAAGATAAATGTGCTTGGTCGCCCTTGTATACACTACGCGTATCAATATCGATAATAGATAGAGAGTTCACATCATGGGATACCGCACTGAGGTCAAATAACACGTCATTCTCCGCATCATTATTTCCAGCAGTTGCATCACAGCGTGCATATATTTCCGCAAATACAAATGCATTCGATGAAGTAAGATTTGAGAATGTAATATTGGCCGTGTTGGAAGAACCATCGACCCATCCGTATATACCATTATTCATTGTAGTTGTATAGTCAAATTCTAATGCTGATTCAAATGCGTTGTTACCTGAGATATCATTGAAAAATAAGACCACTTCTTGCATATTGACCGCCCCCATAGAATCTACTGGACCTACACAATCATTCATTTGTTCGCTTTTACAGTGCATGTCTTCTAAATGCAAAGAACAATCCATAATACAATATATATGGTATGAATATAAAATTTACATAGTAATACCCTATATCCTGTTCCATGTCTACATTCTATAAATCAAAATCGAAATCAAAGCCACGAACATATAAATCTAAACAAATTCACAGTGACCAGTTAGATGATGCTGTGTACCTAGTGATTGTCGAATCTCCATCCAAATGCAAGAAGATTGAATCCTATTTGGGCAAAGACTATTGTTGCATCGCATCAATGGGACACATTCGAACATTGAATGGATTAAAATCAATTGATACGAAAAATACATTCGAGCCCACATTTGAAATGATTGGTGAGAAACAGCCTCATGTAAACGAAATGAAGAAGGTGATTTCCAAATTTAAATACGATAAGATATACATCGCCACCGATGATGATAGAGAGGGTGAAGCGATTGGGTGGCATATTTGTGAGGTGTTCGGTCTACCAGTAGACAAGACAATGCGCATTATTTTTCACGAGGTCACCAAACCAGCCTTACAGAAAGCGGTTGAAACACCTATTTACCTGAATATGAAGGTGGTGAAGGCGCAACACGCTCGCCAAGTTCTCGATGTGATCGTGGGATACAAGATTTCTCCCTATTTGTGGAAATATTTGTATAATGATAAAAACAATGCCCTCTCTGCGGGGAGGTGTCAGACACCAGCCCTTCGATTGGTATATGATAACGAACAGCAAATACAGAATGCGCAGTCAAGTTCTCCATTATTCAAGATATATGGCGATTTCCTATCCGAGCATTTGGAGTTTGTTTTGAAGAAGGAATTCGAGGAAGCGGAAGAAGTCGCCGGGTTTATGCGCAGTTCAGTGAAGCACAAACACATATTGCATATGGGTACGAAGAAACAATCGAAACGTTCTCCTCCAAAGCCATTAAATACGTCTGCTTTGTTGCAATTAGCAAGTTCGACGTTGGGCATGTCGCCAGGTGAAACAATGAAACACAGCCAAATCCTTTATCAAAACGGGTATATCACGTATATGCGAACAGATAGTAGAGAGTATTCGGTGCCGTTTATTGAATATGCAAATAAATACATTACAACAAAATATGGTTCAGGTTCTCTTATGTCTGATTTGAACAAGCTTGCTAACAAATCTGTTTCTAATCCGCACGAAGCAATTCGCGTAACTCAATTGGTGTTACAAACTATCAGTGTTGAGAACCCAAGAACATTATCATTATATAAATTACTATGGAAAAATACGATTGAGAGTTGCATGTCGGACTACAATAGTGATCAATATGAGATTACTATAAGTTCTCCTGTCGATGCATTCTATGGTCACACGTTGGAGATACCAACAAAGTATGGTTGGAGGACAATTGAAGAAAAACGTCCGATTATGGACGTGCAAAGCGAACTGGGCGGTTTGAAATTAAAACTAGAAAGTCAGAATAAAACGGAGGTTGCTTATAACAAGATCGAGTCGAAATGCAGTATAAAGAAGGGAACCAGTCATTATACGGAAGCATCGTTAATAAAAAAGATGGAAGACTTAGGAATAGGAAGACCGTCTACCTTCGCATCATTGGTCGAAACAATTGTGGAACGCGGTTATGTGCAGAAACAAGACGTCAAAGGCACGATGCATAAGACAACCAATTATGTTCTCGAGAATAAAAAGATAAAAAAGACTACACAGACGAAAGAATATGGCGAAGAAAAGAACAAACTGGTGATACAAGAAGTGGGAACACTCGTTCTCGAGTTTTTGTTGCGATATTACAATTCGTTATTTTCGTATGAATACACAAAACAGATGGAAATACAATTAGATGAAATATCTGAAGGAGAAATAGACCAATGGGAGCAAGTATGCAAAAAATGTTACGACGAAATAAAGGACCTCACAACGAATATGAAAAACGTGGATAAGTTCTCGATGCCGTTAGATGATACATATGAATTTATATATGAGAAATATGGTCCCGTCTTGCGATACAAGATTGATGATAACAAATTCGGATACAAAAACATAAAAAAGGAATTGAATGTATCATTAAAAGACATCAAGGAATGCAAATACAGCGCGGAAGAATTAATCGAAGAAGGCACTCAATGTGTGGGAAAATATCAAGACCTAGAGGTACACATCAAACAAGGGAGATATGGTGCATATGTAGAATGGAACGACCAAAAAAAGAGTTTAAAAGCAATCGACAAACCAGTCAACGAGATTACCATAGAAGACGCGATACAAGTACTGAATGAAGAAGTGCAAGAGAAGAGTTCATTGCGAACGTTGAACAACGAGTTTAGTGTTAGAAAAGGAAAATATGGTCCTTACATATATTACAAGTCGCCCACAACGGCAAGTCCGCAATTTTTCAACATCAAGAAATACAAAGGGAACTATTTCGATGATGAGGCCGAGGACGTAATCAAGTGGATTAAAGAAACGTACAAAGTAGAATAAAATATGCACAATATATATAGTCCTAAGTATGCAAACCCATTTATTTATCAATTATCTCATATTCGCCTTGATGTACATATTCTCAATTTATTTCTCTTATCTTGAAAATACACAATCGTTGGGAATGCTATCGTTGTTTGTGGTAAATACATCATTTTTGCTTTATATGAGCAAAGACATATTTTACCATATGACGAGCAAAGGCATATCTACGTCCATTATGCAATATACAATCGTATTCGGTATTTTAGGCTCACTCTTAATCAACTCGTGTGCATTGTTGCTCGAAAACTTATCATTGATGACGCTGCGAACCAAAAACGCAGACCTGGGCGAAAACAATGTAGATATGTCTACAAAGAATACGATATTGTTCAACGATTTTAGAACATCCCAAAAGATCTTCTTTGTTATTCTAACAGGTGTTATCGGTTCATTTTTGTATTATTACGAGGACATTGGTATCAATCTTGCTAACAGTAGCGGCTATGGGTCGACCATTGCGAGTGTAGGTATACTCGGTGGATGCGCGTATTTGCTATCTTTGTCTTCGGCAACGTTTGCGAATTCAAAAGAGTTCTCAAAAGTTCGCATGAAAGGACAATAAGTATGATCACAAACTCATATAGATGATTGGTAATAAATGAAAATAGTTATTACAAATCAAAATAAATCGCTAGTATATACAATGAGTAGCATACAATCTGAAACGCCCAAAAAATCATTATACACAACCACTCAAATCATCACCTATATGGGAAACAAACGTAAATTATTGCCTATTATTGAAAGTGTAGTTACAGATATTCAAAAAGATTTGGGAAAGAATGTTCTCAAAATAGGTGATGGGTTCTCGGGGTCAGGTGTTGTAAGCCGTTTGTTAAAAACATATGCGTCCGAGTTGCATACAAATGACCTGGCTGGATACAGCACCACATTAAACAAATGTTATTTAGATAACCCGACTGAAAATGCAGAGAAGACGATAAAAAAACATATAGACAAGGCAAACCATCTTGCAGACAAGAATGAAGAGAATGAATTGACTGACGGATGGATATCCAAACATTGGTCTCCGTCTGGGTCAACGATTAAAGAGAACGACCGTGTATACTTCACAGACACAAATGGGAAGCGCATTGATATTATGCGCAACTACATTGAAACCATACCAAAGAAATATCAATCTTGCGTCCTCGCGCCGTTGTTAGTAGAATGTTCAATACACAATAACACGAATGGGCAGTTTTCGTCGTATTACAAAGGGATGTATGGTGGAAAAACGCAAACAGATACGAAACGAATTACGCAGAAAATACATATCCCCTATCCTATTTTTTATAATTCATCGTGCAAACATGACGTGTCGCAAATGGACACAAATGAATGGGCAAAGAAGATGGGCAATAAAACCGAATTAGACATTGTGTATTATGACCCGCCTTACAACAAACACCCGTACAACATTTACTATTTTTTGTTAGATATCATCAATGATTGGGATAAGAACCAAGAAATTCCAGATACATATCGAGGACAACCAGACACACGCGTAAAATCGCTATATAATAGCATTACTCATGCGAAAAAGACAATGTTAGACTTGATCGACAATACGCGTGCGAAATACATATTGTTATCATACAATGACGGAGGCATTATCCCGATTGCAGATTTGGATGCATTATTGGAGTCATCGAATAGGGAAATCACCAAAATACCAATCGAGCATAAAACGTACAATCGATTAAAGGGGTTGAGCAATTATAAAAGGAAAGGTGAATACAAAAACGTGAAGGAATTCTTGTATGTAATCAAACACATGTAAAGAGGCGTCAGACAAATAACAAATGAAATAATACAGTATAAAAAATACTTATGTGTTTTACATAAAACAGATAAGCAACAATGAAGTATTATGAAACCTCATTCGATGATTATTTAAAATCCAACAAACTTTACCAGATTCATCCTGAATTAGAGGAGTTAGACAATCATCTTCCGCGGTCAGTGTCTAAACTCGAGAATTTGGTTATATACGGTCCATCCGGTGTGGGGAAATACACACAAACACTAAAAATAATCTCCAAGTATAGCGACAGTCAATTAAAATACGACAAAAAATTGGAGGTAGTGACCGACAAACAAGATTACATCATGCGGTTCAGCGATATACATTACGAAATCGATATGTCTTTGTTGGGTTGCAATGCAAAAACATTATGGCATGAAATATTTTTCCAGATTGTTGACGTGGTTTCGACAAAGAAGGAAAAAATAGGTATCATATTGTGCAAGAATTTTCATCACATCAATAGCGAACTGTTAGAAGTGTTTTATAGTTACATACATCACTACGACATAAACGACAATATCCAAATTAAGTTCATATTGCTTACGGAGCAGATTAGTTTTTTCCCAAGCAAGATCGTCGATATATGCGATGTGGTGAAGGTGGCTCGATTGAACGACAATGCATATAAAGAGTTGAACAAGATAAACAATCTCATTGCGAAAAACACGTATTATAATGACTTTACTACAAAGGTATCGACATGTCTCCCCGAAGTTATGTTAGAACAAACTGAGTCCAGATACAAACCGAGCGAATTATGTAACGAAATAGACAAAGAATGCATCAACAACATAAAAGAAATGAAGTCATTTACTTCATTAAAGGCAATGTCTGACGTACCTGACGACATTTTTGATATAATCTGTGATAAAATCATACGTGATATGACGAATATGAATAATTTCCAGTTCACCCAGTTTCGAGATACCTTATATGATATACTGATATACAACATAGACGTATTCGACTGTGTATGGACGGTGATCATACATTTTATAAATGTCGGGAAACTAACAGAAGACGACAGTTCGGACATTTTGACGAAGACATTTCATTTTTTCAAACAATACAATAATAATTATAGACCGATATACCATTTAGAGAGTATGATGTTTTATATAATAAACAAATTGTACCACTATGAATTACAAGAAAGCGTGTGAAATCCTGGAAGTGAACAACGACATATCTATTCAACACATAAAAAAACAATATAGGTTCAAGGCGTTGTTGTATCATCCAGACAAGAACCAATCGGAAGATGCGAATACAAAATTCCAAGAAATATCCGAAGCGTACCAGTATTTGTTAGACCACGAACAAGACAGTGAAGACGACGAGACAGATGAAATGTTATCAAACATGGATTATAAATATTATTTGTTCGCATTTTTGAAAAATACAATAAAGGGGAATTCCCAAGAACCTTTGTTATATGCTATTTTGAAGAAGACAACTACCTTGTGTAGCGAAAAGGCATTGCAACTATTGCAAAATTTGGAAAAACCTTCTTTAATAAAGATCTATGAAATTCTCACGAAGAACAAACAGTACTTGCACGTCGAGTCGGACTTATTGGATAAGATAGAAGAACTGATAAACGAAAAAATAGAGAATGATGAATGCGTGATTTTGCAACCGTGCATAGATGACCTCTTTGAAAACAATCTGTATAAGTTGACGATTAATCAGCACATATATATAGTGCCGTTATGGCATAATTGTATGGTATATGATAATTCAGGCAATGATATACATGTGAAATGTTTTCCAATAGTAGATGACCACATTGAGTTAGACAAATACAACAACCTGCATGTTCAGTATGAGGAGACATTAGACAATATATGGAAATCCAAACAACTGTGTATGTCCATTGGAAAAAAGCGGTTGGATATACCAATTGACCAAATCGCATTAAAAAATGAACAAATCATATGTATAAATAATGCAGGTATATCACGAGCAAATCCTAACGATATTTATGACGTATCTACCAAATCGCATATATATGTGTATTTGAAACTGCTATAATACATCTGTTGGATGTTCAAAAAAAATAATAACCAAATGTTTGGCTACTATTTTTTTGTTAATTAGATTTTTGTATTTTTTATTTCACGCATCAAGCAAATTACTCGGCAGCTGCCTTCTTCTTGACTACCTTCTTCTTGGGAGCAGGCGCTGCATCCTCGTCTGCAACAGGGACGCTCTTCTTGACTACCTTCTTCTTAGGAGCAGGAGCAGGAGCAGGAGCCTCGTCCTCCTCATCGCTATCAGACGCAGCGGTATCCTGAGCAACCTTCTCAGCAGTATCGAAGACCTCTACCTCATCCTCGTTGACCTCCTCGACCTCCTGGGTCTCGATGGTATTGAAATCATCCAGAGACAACTGAACGTTACACTTTCCAAAGATGGTCGTATTCTCACTTGGCTTGACCACACACTGGCTCAACTTCCAAGAAACACCCCACGCCTTACCAGTGGTCCAAACGCCTCCGCACTGGATAACGCAAGCAACCTGGCTCTTCTTGGGGATCAAATCAATGGGTGTCTCATTCTCATTATCACTGGGGAACAATAGCTCCTGCTTGGTGTTGTAAATCTCGATATTCTGCCACTGTCCCTGGTAACAAGGGACCTTCAGAGAAAGAGTAGGAGGACGAGTGTAATCAGTCTTCTTGGTAATCTTATCCTTAGGATACTTCATGAAGGGAAACATTGCGTCCTTCACAAGCTCACGAGACTTCTCCACACCAAACCACGCCTCACTGTGAACAACCGCATCGTCAATTACGCGTTCCTCAAACGCCTTAAGCTTCTCAAGGAAGATATCAGTATTTTTATTGGAGTATTCGGCGCCAGGGAAGGCAAGGCTCATCTTGAATTTTCCATCAGACTCACCGGTCTTCTCGTCAACATAATCGGAAACGCCCCAAGTCATAATCAATGGGGTAGATAGGTACAGACTGCGACTAGTCTGACCACTAATAACGCTCACCGTAGTAAGACCACGGTCACTCACGCGAGGGTTCATATAGCGCACGGCGGAGGTATCCCACTCACCACTAGTAACAACACGAGGATTAGAAGACATAACTATAAATAAGGTATAATAACTGTAATATAGTAAAGGAGTATTCTTTAAATCAATTTTATAGATGGATTGTGCATTAACTGTGCAACAGAGTAAACAATGTTCTCTTTATAACATATGCACGAATAATATAAAATCTGCACCTATTATATACTACGCAATATGAATGAAAATAGTACAAAAGTGAAACGAAACTACAAGAAGAAAGTAAACGAACATTCAATTACATATGCAAACTATGAAGAACATAATATTGATCTTACAAAATACAAAATATCAGACTTGAAAACTGCAATCAGACAGTTGGGAAATATACATTTGACTGGAACCAAACCGGTGCTCATAGAACGTCTTATTAGTCGTTTCGGCGAGATTAAACATGCAACACTCATTCAAAAAATATTCCGGGGATGGTATTTAAGATTGATTCAAACCTTGCGAGGTCCAGCATTAAAAAATCACAAGTTATGTACAAATGATAGCGATATGGCTACATTAGAACCCATTTGTGAAATAGCAACGTCGTATTTTTTCTCATACAAAGACAATGCCGGATTTGTCTACGGTTTTGATGTATCTTCACTTATACAACATATAAATACAAATGGTAAATTTATCAATCCGTACACGCGAGAAAATGTATGCAATATAATTAAAAAAAACGTATACAGGGTATACAGGGGGAGTTATGCGATATTTGAAGAATTTCGGGAAAATAACAAAAAACTGGTATTGCCGAGAAGAAGACAGTTAATGCATATAAATCGTCTCTCCGAAATCCAACGCAGAATGGCGTCTATGCAAAATAGAATAGATGCGAATTCTGTATCAAGTGCATTCAACCAAATAAGGGCACGCGTGACCCGAATACGCAGTCAACTTTCGGTAGAGGAACGAACCCGAGCTCTGTTTGTTGAAATCGACCAATTGGGGAACTATACACGATACTCGTGGTTTAATAATTTATCTCACAGAGATCTAGTGCTATTTTATAGAGCATTACACGACATATGGTATTACCGAGCAGGATTGTCCCATACTACGAAAAGGAACATATGTTATGGATGTTCTCATAATAGTACGACTCCGTTTACTCGACATTCTAGTTTGGGGTTCAGAGAGATATCTTTTCTGGAATATGATGAATTAAAATTAACTGGATTAGAAATCTTTGAAAACCTGGTATATTGTGGGGTCGATAACGACCATAAAAAGATAGGTACATTGCACGCGCTATCGGCACTTACATTAGTTTCTAGAGACGCTAGACAAGCAATGCCGTGGTTATATGAATCAGTTATATAAATATATAAGAAATCATGCATTTCCCACATGAACCTAGACAATATTAATTATAATATATATTCCTCAACGCATTTATCATTTGATAAAATTGATAATTTATATTATTATGTAAATCAATATAAAAAGCATACGTGTTATATATTATAATCACAATGGTTAGAGCTACTAAGACTGAGAAGACTGCTACCCCCGAGACCCCCAAGCCCCGCGCTAAGAAGGCTGCCCCTAAGGCCGAGGCCCAGGCTGCCTCCCCTCCTCCTGCCCCTGTGGTGGAGGAGACCGCTGCTCCCGTAGAGGAGTTGGATGCGGCTACGATTATGTCCGGCAAGATGAACGAGTATAGCGCTAAGCTTCAGCAGCTCGTTGGTCTGCTATCTACTCTTAAGAGTGATTTCAAGACCCTTGAGAAGACTGTTTCTCGCGAGATGAAGGTTGCCCAGAAGCTTGCTAACAAGAAGCGTCGCAACACTAACCCCCGCAAGCCTTCTGGTTTCACCAAGGCTACTCCCATTAGTGAGGAGCTAGCTAACTTCCTTGGAAAGTCTGTCGGTACCGAGATGGCCCGCACTGAGGTGAGCAAGGAGATCACCAAGTACATCAAGTCTAACAACCTTCAGGATACCTCCAACGGACGTATTATCTTGGCTGACGCCAAACTGTCCAAGCTTCTTCGTCTTGGAAAGGAGGATGAGCTCACCTTCTTCAATCTGCAGAGATACATGAAGATCCACTTCGCTAAGGCTGGTGAGACTATCTAAATAAAGATGGGGAAAAACTAAACAACATAAAACAAAGACAATCCTTTTTTTTTTTGAACATTAATAAACAAATATATTATTTTTCGTAATATATTTGTATTTGCTTGATTGCACAATCGTTTATTTATTTTTAACAACCCGAAACAATATAAACAACTTGACCCATTATAACATACTATATCAATTTATGTCTTCAACTGCCGAAGACCCGCGTGAAACATTAGATAGTTATCTACAAACGCATGCAAACCCGTGTTTGTATATACTTACACCTTGTTATGGAGGTATGTGCTATACGTCGTATACCAAATCTATCATGGCGACGGTTGAGATGTTGAAACAATACAACATCGATGTACATGTCGAATTTTGTAACAGTGATAGTCTTGTATCACGAGCAAGAAACAATTTGATTGCAAAAGCCATGTCGGACCCACTTACCACACATATTCTGTTTATTGATGCAGATATTACATGGAACCCGGATGATATTATCAAGTTGATTATTTCTAATAAAGGTTTGTGTGGCGGAGTGTATCCATTGAAGAAATATCATTGGGAGCGCATGTTAAAGAACCCGTCTGGAGAACCCAACTATGACGTTTTGTCTAATTGGATGGAGAAGAAAGACAAAAGTATATTCAAAGATATTCTTAGCGATGAAGAGCTGGTCCAACATAAACTGTTGAACTACAATTTGAATTACGTCAGCAACAAGATTGAAATAAAGAATAATATGGCGGAAGTTCGTCACATCGCAACTGGATTTATGATGATGAAACGAACGACGATTGAAAAAATGATGAACGCTTTCCAGTATACGAAATACACTGACGATATCGGTTTTCTAAAAGGAGAACAGAATAAATATGCATATGCCCTTTTTGATTGTGGTGTGGAAAACGATCATTATTTATCTGAAGATTGGATGTTTTGTGAACGATGGAGAAAACTGGGCGGAACCATTCACGCCGATGTAACCATTAATCTCATTCATACAGGCCAAGAACAGTATAATGGTTGTTATCTATCCACGATTATGACGTAAAAAATATATGCATTCATTTTGAATATTGTCTATGAGAATATGAACCCAGCCTCGTTCATAATCTCCTGCAACAGTGGATTGTTTTCATTTTTTTTGATGTATTCGTAGTCTTTTTTATTGAAATTCATCTCGTTAATCACAAACAATTGATGTATTTTGATAAGTGAGTGAAAGTCTTTTATGTATTTTGTATTTTTTGTTAACCATAAATAGAAGCCATAATATTGTCTGTTGTTTGCAATACTATTGTTTATGTAGTGTTTGTATTGCTGAAACCATTTGAGTGTTTCGTGCAAGGTTGTTTCCATATTCCGATTATAATCCGTCCCTGATATTACTAATATTTCGCGGAATTGTTGTTCAGTCAAGTCTAATTCTTTCAAAATTTCCACAGTATCATAATAAGATACAGACTGGTTCAATAAGCTGAAGTTTCGCAATACAACTGGACAACCATAAAGAAACATATCCATATCGTCACTTATGCATCCATATGCTAACCCAATTTTTACGAAGTATGCACACAACTCGTCTGCCTCATTCGGAGCATCATAATATACTACTCCATAGGCATTCATTAATCGTTTTACATTTTCAATATCTCTGTCTTGTACTCGAATAAACTGTCGTTTCAATGCGTCCATTTCTACTTCTATCATCCTTTTTTCGTGTTCGTTTAGTTTATTTTCGCCTAGCGATTTCGATAAATCGTTAAATTTGTTTTCTGCGATTTTTTTCTTCGTACTTCGTTCTTTGATCAACTCTCGCTTTTCTGGTGGAGGTTTTCCGTCAAATATGAAAATCGGAATGATTTTGCAAGATTTCATAATAGAGATAAATAAATACATATTTTCCATAAGTGCATTTTCACCAATAAACTGATACAAATATATACTTGTGTCTATCACTAGCGTTTTATTCTCAAAATTGGATAATGTAGTCTTGTATATAGAATTCTTGCCGCATTTTTCTTTCAGAAATCTATTTAAATTTTTTATTCCCATTCTAGTTTGTTATTTAATACCATCACATTGTTCAGATATAACAAAATCAATTTTCTAAAATGCATTTATTAGTCAAAAAAAATAAAAAGTAGTATACACTACTCTTTATTTTTTATAGTTTTTTATTGTTTATAGGCTATTTATTTGTTATTTATGCGGAAGTCGTCATATTCTTGTACTTCTCCAGTTCTTTTTGCAGTTCTTCTACTGTCTTCGTCATCTTCTCTAGTTCCTCCGTCAAGAACACGTTCGCAGCAGACAATTGATGAACATTCACCTCATTCTCCACCTCGGGGATGGGTTTGTGGTTAATCTTGAATACAATGTAGCCAGGTACCTTGTCGCCATCTTCGTTCATTGCATACAGCTTGCAGAATACGCCATTGTTGTATTCGCCCTTAAAGCGATAATGACCAGTTGTGTCCAGCATGTTACGAAAACTCTTGGTATAGTCGTTCTCGTACCAATGCTCGAAATGAATAAACAATGCCTTTCCTCTGCTGCCGTTTTCAAGCTCGCGGTCGACAAAGTCAATGCGAGACACCTTGCCCAAACTAAGGGTAGTCTCCAAATAATCCTTGACCATCGGAATAAATCTGCTAGTGGAACCCTCGGGGGTACCAATCAACATATTTGATGAAATAAATGGAATGTACAAACTCTTCCAGTCATTATCAGACAAATCCAGTTGGTTATTCTCGTCGTTTTGCTTGGAAACGCCGAGCAAGGAATGAGGAGAAGAATTGCCCTTGCTGATAGACAAATGGGACATCGGCTCACCATTTTCCCAGTACAACTGGTCATTCGCGACAATCGAAATCTTGGCGTTGTGATTGTTCACAATGTAATCTCTCAACTGAACATTTGCCGTGTTGTTGTTCCAATATTCAAAGTCAACCGTAGCACTGTGGGTCGTAGTGTTTGTACTCAATCTGCGGTTGTAGAAGGACTTCTCGACGATCACCATCTTGGATACCTTACCAATTCGCAGGACTTCCTCGAACAATTTGGTTGCTCCCTCTTCGTCAGAATAGTCTCTGGGAAGAGTCGTCACACGCAAACTAAAATCGGCATTATCAAGATGGGCATCATCAAGCGTAACCAAATTAGAAGTCGTGAAATAAACGCAAGGTTTCTCATAGGCCATCTGGGTGGGCATTTCGTCAACGTAAGATAAAGAACTCATGATATGCAATATACTGTATATTATTACTATGTCTATATAGATATGCTATTCTTTAATCAATTTTATATATAATATTACGGAAGTCAATTGCATTGATACTTATTGAGAACATATTTGGTCGATGTCTTTTCTCAATTTCATCAATAAAATGTCGGTGTCGGGTTCACTTCCTCTTACAAAATGTATTAATTTGGCGTCGTTTGTATGCTTTAACATAGTCTTCAAATCGGGGTTCTGACAGAATTTCGCCTTGAGTGCATCAAAACGTTCTACTTCATGACGTGGATTCGAATGAAATTCGTAGTAATCGGGGTCGATTGTTATATTCCGCTCGCGATATACATTGTCTTTGTTTCTTCCACTTTTGCTGCCTGCGATACGTGCCTTTATTAAATCTTTTGAGATAGCACTATCACTGTCCAACGAAAAACTGCGATAAAAATCCGGAAATCCCTTTTTGAATTGAGACGCCAATTTATAATGCTCTACGCTATTCCATCTATGACCATCTAATGTGAATGGGGACAAATAACTATCATCTAATTGTCGTCGCCAGTTATGTTTTTTATGGTTTAATATCAGGTCTTTGAAGGATACAATCGCGTCATTGTCTATTTTTTCTCCTGAACCTTGTCCCGGTTTGGGTACACCATTCGAATTGGCGTGGAACATCAACAATGTTTTGTTGTTGTATAAATGGTCATTCAAATACTCATCATCTGGGTCTTCTGCTTTCCCTTCGTCAACGTGAATGCCCAGTTTCATTTTCAGTTGTCGGAATTCAGGTATGGAATAATAAGGGCCTGCGTTTTTTTCAATGCATTTGTTTATCACCAATGATTTGATTTGACTGGGCAAGGTCGAAAATAAAAATCGTTTACGCGTATCATAGGTAATGAGCGTGTAATGATTTCCTGTATACGAGGTAAGCACATAGTAATCGGGGTTCTTTGGTTGAGAAGTTTGTTCGTTATCTTGTCCACATAATAATACGGAATCCAGATCGTTCGACTTGTGCGACTCTTGTGAAAAAACTACCAGTTTTATATTCAACTTTTTCTCGAGTACGCCAATTGCCCAAGTGTCTGCCCAATAATTCGAAGTGATGACAAACTTTTTCAAATCGTCAATGTTCGATATATGTTGCATAAATGCAAATTCAGACATAAGTTCGTTCACCGAGTTTTTTTCTTGGTTCATCTTTGCATAATTGTCTCGTAGTTCAGTGATACGGTCAAGCATCGCCTTATTCTCCTGTTTATTGCTCATATTTACACATTGTTTTTTTAGTTTTTGAACGGTGTCTTTGGTATGTTTCATATTGTTTTCAACGTTCTGTAATTCAGAGTGAATGCCCATATAGATTGATTTATATTGCTCAAACAATGCCTCGTTCACGTTGTCCGCCAGTATTTTCCTTAACTCTTCTACGTTTGTTTCATGTTCTGTACCTTCTAATGCCATTTGAATAACGAGGAACAAACAGTCACCTTTGCCTTCGTTATCAACTATGTGATAGTTATTATTTTTCATAAAATTTGCAATCCAATCATTTTGGTCGCTTTCTACGAAAGTCAACTTGTCGATTTGTTCGGTTTGTTGAATCGTGGTCTCATCGACGTTGTCATCTGTTTTTGTATGTTCAAATACGTATTGCTGGTCCACAAATAATAAAATGTGTCCTTCGTCAATGTCTATATCACCATCTTCGTCGATAATAGAGATCATTTTGTTAGATTCAACCTCAAATATTCCTATGCGCGAATGTATTTTATCATTTGACACTAAATATAATGAAAAATGCACGATGTTGTCGGCCGAAAAACTGTGACTTTCGCGACCCAATGCAACGCTGATCGGTTTATCAAAATAATCAATCTCATATATAGTAGATGCGTGCCCAACGTCGTCGTTGTTAATTTCCGTGGTTTCACTATATTTAATTTTGTCTGGATATATGAATGACTTTACCATATGATATATAGTATACTATTACATATCATTTTATTCTATTTTTATGTTAGTTACTTTCTAGTATACATTTTCTTCAATGCGTCTTGAATGTCCATGTATTTGAATACTATTCGCGAAGAAATGCTCTTGTGTTCTTTTGCTTTTAACTTGATGCATTTGTTTAATTTATCGATAAGATTGCTCCATTGACTGTGAGAATGTAAGAAACTATAGGAGCTCGTCATAAATATAGACAAATTTTCGGTGATTTCTTCGATTAATACGGTTTGTTCTTCTTCGTCAATGTAATGCAACACTTTATCAAACAATTGTTCAATGACCGCCAATAGTTCATTCTCATCTATAAATTTGCTCTCTGCTAATTTCACGATAAAATTGCTATTTGTTCGTCGATAGTCATTCATTTTCACCATATCACAATATTCATCATATTGCCGATTTGCATCAATGTCCCGAATGTTATCATAACTGTTCTTGTAGGCGTCCATGAACTTGGATATTTTTGTAATAAAACTGGGATATTGTTGAAACAGTTCTTTCAATACAATAATATACACATCGTGTCCGCCACGCATTTTTTTAGCAACATCAAAGAGAACATTGATAACATTTTCATAACTATCAACCTCTTCATCGTCTTCATCGTCTTCATCGTCCTCTTCGCCATTCATTATATACGTAATGACTTCCATGATTTTAGGTAACAATGTATCACGATTTTTCATAGTAATCTTATTTAACATACTTGTTAATTCACTATATTTTGCCTCTATGCCCTCTTTTTTCTCCATCTTCGTAGCCTTAAATTGCTCTTTAGACGCCCATTGTGGATTGTTATCGTATTTGCGATTTTGCTTGTAGTGTTTGCGGTGTTTTTTCTTATCGTATTGTGTATACTCATTGGAAGTGATTGGAGGCAATGTAGCAACATACTCTTCGACGAGCTTGTATAATGTTTCAAACTCTTGTATAATGTCTTCAGGCAAACTTGCATCTTCTGCATTCATTGTTTTTGCTTGGTCATAATCATCGAACGTATATTGGACCAACATACTTGACTGTACAATATACAAGCGCAATGTTTATATAAGTTCTATTTATTTTCTTGTATTCGTTTGTACGAGTAAAACATAATAATCAATTAACGTATATGAATTTTAACAACTTTGCAAATGCCTATTTCATAAATAAGTCCACATCAAATGACACATCATACAACTTTCTTACTGATTACGACAAAAACGATATTTATGAGGAAATACAGTCTTTCACATTACCAATAAACTATTTGCCGACTGATACAATATATCCCATTCAGTCCCATGTAAAAGATGATCTTGAATTGATTTCCACACACGAAAACTCAACGTGTATGTATGATTGTATACTAAATCCTACAAATGTGTTTGGTGAATGCACCATGGACTTATGGAGTAATCAAATAACCAACAACGTTCCTTTTTTGCAAGACACGCAATCGATTGTTTCCAATTGGGACAAAATCGAATATTCTTCGCCCGAACATGTCGAACAAGTTATACCTGTGTGGAAAATGTTGAAAAAAGATGCATCTTTCCTGGATAAATACAATTACGTTGACTGGGAACAGTTCAAAAGTCTGAATTATTCTACACCTTTCTTGCAAGTATTGTCTACAATGACCATATTGTCTCCGTTGATCAGTCTGATTATTCCCATTATCTTCATGGTATTTCCATTCGTGCTTCTCAAAATACAGGGAATTCCCATTGACTTTTCGAATTACATCAAAATATTAACTCAATTGGCCAAACATCATTTCATCGGCAAAGCCATCGTGTCGATGTCGAACTTCTCGGCAGAGAACTTTGTGTATTTCTTAGTTACCTTTGGGTTATACGGAATGCAAGTATACCAGAACGTGACGACGTGCATAAAATATCACAAGAATGTTCAAAAAATAAACAGTGCACTCAAGGTAGTGGAGAACTTTGCTGAACATTCAATCCAAAATATGGATCATTTCCAAGATGTAACAAAAACGTGCAGTACCTATGCAGGTTTCAATGAACAGATATCGCTACATACTACGAGACTGAAGCATATGAAAGAGATGTTGCGAAATCTACCTCCATTCTCGTCTTCCATAAAAGACTACACGAACAATGGTTACTTGCTGCGTTGTTTTTATGAACTGCACGATAACAGTGAGTTGGAAGAAACAATGTTGTTTGCATTTGGCTTCGAAGGATATATGAACAATTTGCACGGATTGCATCAAAATATCAAGAGCAAGCATATCACATATGCAACCTACAGTGAGGATGCGACTACGCATATCAAACAACAATACTATCCTCCTCTCTTGCACGAGAACGTGGTAAAAAATACGTGCGATCTCTCCAATAACATTATCATATCTGCTCCCAACAAGGCAGGCAAGACGACTATGTTGAAAACAACTACGTTGAATATAATTTTTTCACAACAATTTGGCTGCGGGTTTTATCAATCGGCGGTGATACATCCATATCAATACATTCATTCTTATCTGAATATTCCTGATACATCCCAGAGAGACAGTTTGTTCCAAGCTGAATCGCGAAGATGCAAAACGATAATTGACCATATATTGGAGAACAAAGGTTCTCGTCATTTCTGTATTTTTGATGAATTATACTCTGGAACTAACCCAGAAGAGGCATCACAGGCAGGAAAAGCATTTATAAATTATTTATCTAGGTTCTCGAATGTTGATTTTATGTTAACTACTCATTACTTTAAGATTTGCAAGTTCTTCAAGAAGCATAATAATATCTGTAACTATAAGATGAAAGTTGATGTGGAGAACACAGGTGAATTTAATTATACGTATAAATTGAAAAAGGGTATATCTACACTGAAGGGAGGAATACGCGTGCTGAAGGACTTGAATTACCCTGAAGAGATATTGAGAGAGGTGATGTAAATAAATACATAATATGTACATAGATGAGAATACACATTATGAAAAGATGAGAATACGTTCGCTGGGTTGTTTGTGTGTGGTAACGTGAACATTCTTATTATACATAGGCAAATCGTGTGTCTGTTTGAAATACTTGGTCGTGATACTGTTCATGTCTTTTATTAGATCGTATTGTTCTCGTGTATTTGACGATCCATATCCGGAGAGAATGTAACACAATTTGCCGTTATTGGACAATACTTGTTTGCATAATTGGATAGTGGCTTCCCAGTATTTGTCTAACCACTCTTGGTACGTGTTGTATTTGTTGGTGCTTTGATTTTTTCCTTCGTACAGTTCCAATTTATAATACGGGGGGCTAAAAAACACCACGTCGAAATGGTTCGTGTATTTTTTCATAAACCGTTTGCTTTTGGCGAGGTCTTCTGATGGTTTGCAATAAATGTCTTTTTTGGCGCTAGGATATAAATCTGCGATCAATTGATCGGTTTTCTTACATACATCCGGTATCACGTCTGTTCCCACGTATTCTTTCGCGAGTGACGACTCCAGAAAACCGCAAGCATACGAACTCCATCCTAAGGTAGGAGTAAATATTTTCTCTCCCTTTAACAGGTTCTCATTGAGAGAGTAAATTACATATGGGTTCAAGATAGATGCTCGGAAGTAGTAAGAAGACAATACACTTCCAAATCGACGTTTCTCAATGTAATAAAGAGAACTTGGTGTAAGGATTTTATAATCGATTATTTTATTGCGCAATAGATCTTTCAATACATCCATATAGGTCGGTACATTTTCAATGCCCGATTTGGTCAGTTCAAGAATATGCTTGAAATGCAAATTGCGGATGAGATTTTTCAACAGAGGTTCTTGATTGTTGTTGATCTGTTTTATTTGCATTGGTTTGTAATGTTCTCCAAAATGGATATTTTTGTCTTTGATTTTTAGAGACATGTTATAAAAACGTTCTAAATAGGCTTCGATATTTGTAATATCTGAAAATAATAATGCAAGGTTCTCCGTTTTTATCGATTTTTTGGCTATATATGTTTTCAGTGGAACAATGTTCTTGCCTACTCGTACATTATATGTTTGTAAGAACGTTTCGAACGACACTGGTTTTGCTGGACGAATTTCATTTACAAATTCAGATAACTCGATAATAGAATTCATGTATTTATATTTACAGAATATAATAAATTAGGATAAATTCTAAAAAGGTGTATTATTTTTTCAAACTCTCTAGACTTTTTTACACTTTTGGACATTTTTAAAAATGTCCAATTTTCATTTTTGTGAAAAAGTCTTGAGAAAAGTAAAGTTAAAAAATGGGTTCATAGCATAATGCAGTGATTTGGGTTTTTGATGAAAATAATTGACTGCATACGTTTTTGTTACTTTATAAAAAAAGGATTTAGGCATTTTTTTATGTAAACTATTTATAGCATTAAAGTTTACAAAAAAATGCCGAAAAATGCCGACGTTTTCGGGTGCGAAATATGCAACTTTAAATGCAGCAAAAAAAGTAATTATAACAAGCACCTATTGACTGCAAAACATAAAAAGTTTACAGAGTTTACAGAAAAGTTTACAGAAAAAAATGCCGAATTCAATAGTAAATATATATGCGACATTTGCGATAAGCACTACACTTCTCGTATGGGTTTATGGAAGCACAAACAAAAGTGCAGTGTAGGAGATTTCGCTGATATGGATGAGTTCGAACAAGATCAAAAAACCGAAAATACATCAAGTACGGTTGCAGCAATGATGGAATTGATCAAACAGAACCAAGAATTCAAAGAGTTGATTGTAGAACAAAACAAACAATTAATTGAATTGGCTCAAAAACCAACAATGATGACTAATAACAACCAGACTATCCATAACAATCAAAAATTCAATCTGAACGTATTTTTGAATGAACAGTGCAAAGACGCGATCAATATGTCCGAGTTTTTGGAGAACATGACGTTAGATATAGAAGACCTAGAAGAAACCGGGCGTTTGGGCTATGTAGGTGGAATTTCTCGTATTTTTGTGAACAAACTTCGCGAATTGGATACATACAAACGTCCTCTTCATTGCACTGATATGAAACGGGAAATATTGTATATTCGTGAGAATGATGAATGGTCAAAAGAAACCAATTCAAAAGAAAAACTACAATATTTTGTGAATAAAGTGGCCAATAAAAATTGCAAAACAATGAGACAATGGACAGAGGAACATCCGGATTATACTATCATGGATTCCCCTGAAAACCAAGAGTTTGTGAAACTGACCGATGCAATACTAGGCGGGTTAGGAGACCATGAATGCAAACAATTTCGGGATAAAATAGTTAGGAATGTAATAAAAGAAGTCATGATCAATAAAATCTAAAATCGTATTATTTTTCAAACTCTCTAGAATTTTTTGAACTTTTGGACATTTTTAAAAATGTCCAATTTTCATTTTTGTGAAAAAGTCTTTGGAAAAGAAAAGTAAAAAAACACGTTCAAAGCATAATGCAGTGATTTCAAATTTTCGTAGAATACTTTGACTGCATATATATTTTTATGTTTTACTCGAAAAACGGTTTAGGGGGATTTTTATGTTTCCTTATAACAAGGACAATGGAAAAAAATAAATCCCCAAAAATCCCTATAAAATTTGAATGTAAAAAATGCAACTATAATACGAGTAGTAGGAAAGACTATAATAAACATTTGCTCACTGCAAAACATCAAAAGGAAACAAATGGAAATGAATGGAACTCAAAAATCCCTACTTGTGAATATTGCGAAAAAACCTTCAAAACGGCATCTGGATTGTGGAAACATAAACAAAATTGTTATCATGCACCAGAATATCAAGAAGAACCAATAGAAGCGCCTACAAAAAATACCGATTCTGAAGTAATTATAGAATTATTGAAACAAAATCAAGAGTTCAAGCAGTTAATGGTCGACCAATCCAAACAAATCCAAGAGCAACACGACGAAAACCAAGTATTACAGAAACAACTCATCGAAGCAGTCAAAGTCGGTGGTTCGCACATCGAGAACCAAACCATTAATAACAACCAGAAGTTCAATTTGAATTTATTCTTGAACGAACAATGCAAAGACGCGATAAATATGTCTGATTTCATCGAAAATATGGAATTAGACATAGAAGACCTTACAGAAACAGGTCGCTTGGGTTATGTAGGGGGCATTTCGCGCATTTTGGTGAATAAATTACAAGAATTGGATATATACAAACGACCTCTTCATTGCACGGATGTAAAACGCGAAACGCTGTATATAAAGGAAAATAATGAATGGTCAAAAGAAGACAATTCGAAAGACAAAATTTCGAATATAATAGGACAAGTAGCGAATAAAAACTGTAAGAACATCAAACAATGGACGGATGAACACCCAGATTACCAAATATTTGACTCACCCGAGAACATGGAATATGTGAGATTAACCCAAGCAGTCCTGGGAGGATTTGGGGAACAAGAAACACGTCAATTCAAAGACAAAATCGTGAGAAGTGTGTTCAAAGAAGTGATGATACAGAAACTATAAACGGCATATAATAACAAACAAACTTGTTATTATAAATAATGCATTCGATGAATATATTTTTATGTCTGGTTTTTCAATATTTAATCGGCATTGGCGTGCGAAGTGCGCTTCGTCTTCACCTGGGTAAATCCGTCACTGGAACCGGAACGAGGGGGACGAACGCTGTGTCTGGTCTCACACATAAGTTCGCCTCCAGTCACGCCAGTTACGTTAATCGCCTTGACCTCATGGGGTCCGTCAGCAGAGTTCTCGAGATCAAACTGAATATACTCCCCCTGAACCAAATACTTGTATTGAGAATTGGTTACACGGATAGCAGTGTAATGAACAAAAATATCTCGGAACTCATCGCCATCCTTCAATGTAATAAACCCATATCCAGCCTTGTTATTAAACCACTTCACCTTACCAATAAGAGCAGAAGTAGGAACATCAACGGTAGAACTCATAATAGACTATATTGTATATGGTACATTGTCATATTTTGTTTATATGGTTTGCGAAAATGTTCAAGTAAATAAATTAATGAGCGCTTGGTATGACGGCAATTCATCATATGCAAGGCAATACGCATATTGAAAATACATGATAAGCGGTTTATTGATAACAGTTGAAAATTGTTTAATGGATGATAATTGTTTGTAACCCGCAAATTTTCGGTTTCGTATATGCATTACATTATTTGGTGGATATTGACTATCTTCAATGTGTGGTATATTGTCCCATGGCAGTTCTTGGTGCAAAATATACAAAAACAAATAACCCAAAGAAATAATATCATCACGAATAGATGGCGTCTGACCGGTCATTACGTAATAGCTCGAATATTTGAGATTGCCTGTAATTTCAGTCTGTTGAATATTTTGAATATGTTCTGAATTCTCGTCAATGTATACATGTGCTAATCCGAAATCGATCAAAAACAGTTCTCCATTTTTAAGCATAAAATTGTCGGGTTTGATATCGCGATGTATTACGTGGAGGGTATGTATAGATTGCATCAAACGAATTAATTTCTGAAACAATTTGTGAGCAGTGGGTGGTGGAATATCGGGCAATTGTTGCAAATATTCACTCAACGTCATATCATACAATGGTGTTACCAGGCAAATCAGATCGTGGTGCAAACCGTACCAAGAAATGGTGGGAATGCTACGACAACGATGACTGTACAAATATTTTAAAATACTGCATTCGTGCATAAGCGACTTGCATGGAGAAGACACAGTTTCGGTTTTTACTGCGAACATTATATTTTTTCGTTTACATTTAGCTTGATATACATGACCGAATGCGCCGTTGCCTATGAGTTTGTTTATGATATATCTATTATGAATAAGTTCTTCTGGTTCCATTACAAAGAATGTATATGCGTAATATCTATATTCGTATGCAATATTATATCTATATGTCTATATAGCATGAAGCATATAGTAGATTCCACCTTCCAGACAATTAGTAAATACTTTCAACCAATGAACATAGCGTTCTATGTATTATATGGACTCGTTGTATTCGGCATAGTTGTGTTCAATGTCGAATATTTAATGATTTTCAAGACAATCATACACAGTTTTATCTGTTTGTTTTTGATTGTACGTTTTCATCCATATCGCGAACACACGCTAAGCGCACACGACAGCCAGATCATTTTTTCAGCAGCAATCATTCTAATGCTGAATATGGGAATAATTGATACCATTTACGGATACGTGGAGAAATACAAAATTGAAAAACGAGTGACCAACCTAATAGATTTAACAAACAAACTACACGAATAAATTATCAGTTAGTATAATATCACAGATAACATGGACATACAAGAATTATTTGAACAGGCAAAACAAGACCCGAGTTTGTTGTCTACTATAAACATAGATGAATTGTTGGAAGATACGAATGATGTAAAGAATGATTATTTGCAAGACAAAACATTCGGCGAAATAAAAAAAGAAATATACGATGCGCTTGAAGAAGAAGTAGAAGACCCGAGGTTGATAGAAAAATATATGGAGCGGTTAAGTGAATATCGTTATGTGGATGAACTAGGTGAATTGCACAACGGGAAACACATACGATGGGTTCGCCGAGGGAATAATAAACTAACAAACGGGGGAATAGTAGTAGAAGTAAAATTTGTAGACAATGGAATTAATGTATTGTGTAAAAATGCAATGCATAAATTTATACAGTTTAAATACGATGACTGTGTAATTTTCCAGAAATTGTCCATAGATGAACAACTCATATTAACCGTGAACCAACATGTGCAATCCGAAATCAATTAACGCGCGAATATATAGATATAGCGATCATCGTTTTTTTCGGGTGAATTTACCAATATTTTGTTTTATTTTCTTGGTATATTTTTTCATATTGGATACAAAAAAGAATTCTTTGATATGAAACATCATTTTTTGTATGACTAGAATATCAATTTCTTGGCGCTTCAATGCCTCGTGTTTAGCTCGAGGAGTGTTAGTCGAAGAAAAGATACTAAACTGCAACTTAAGGTATGGATATAAGTCGGCATTTTTTTTACGCGGCAATTTGCTTCCAATCGGAGAGCGCAATAATCGATTAATAATTGTATCGGTATCAAGCGAATGACGATAGGATGATGGTTGAATATAATAGACCTTTTCGTGTTTCATTTTCGAATAATATGAATTATCGACAAAACAAATCTCGGCGCTATTTGGTATCATCGTGCATTTCATAAAATCAGAATGCGTTTTCGAATGAGTGGTTCGCTCTGGTTCAATTCGCTGATTATCGATTTTGAACGCATAGATAATTTTATCAAATAATTCATCTTTTGCATTAAGTTTATAGTTGAAATATTTGGAGATAAGTTTTATCCAAGTTACAGAACATTGATTGTTCGTGTAGATGTATATTTTTTCACATTGACCCAGTTTCTTCTTTTCATAAAGGAATTCTAATATATGAAGTATCCCATAACGCAAAAATTCGGGGTATAAGTCTAGCAACGTGTTAAAATTCACGGGGTAATGGTCTTCGCACATATCTTGTAATATTGACCACAATATATACAAATCCGAGAATGAACCCAGTGTTTCATCTAAATCGAACGCAATCACTCTCTTCGTGCGTTTTTTTCGTTTTTTATTGAACTGTTGTCCTTTATATATAGAAATATATCGAGATGGGGGAATTTCAGATTTCATTATATTAACATCGAGAATATATAAATCGCCATTTTATATATTCTAAAAGGTTTGGTATCCCACATTATTTGCCGGTTGATCCAAATCCTCCATCTCCCCTGGAAGTGTCTGATAAATCAGTTTCACTATTCACAACAGATACCAAGACAGGACAAAGACTGGGATGACACACTTGAACTAGTCGCGCGTGTTTGTCTACTAGATAAGATTGTTCGGATGATAGTGGAGACAGGTGACGGAAAGCCCCTTTAATGAATCCTCGGTAACCGGCATCAATTATCCCAGTGTGGTTCGCTAACATAAGAGGCGTCTTCGACATACTGGAACGAGGATACAGGTAATACCCGCACGAGGTCCAGTCATTCACTTCTTTGGAACCATCTCTGCTGTATAGCATCTCTGTCTTGATTTTAAAATCAATCATTTTGCTTGAATGTTGATCAGTAAATTTCTCAATTTGGGACACGAATAGGTCAAATCCAGAGTCGGGATAACGGTTTGACAACATGTTATCATTGTGTTCCTTTGCCTTGTTGATATATTTTTCTTTGAGTTCCTCGTCACTTACATACACTTTCAATACAGCAAATGGCTGCGTTCGAAATGTGTCTGTGGTGAGAGACGCGAATTTGATACCAGCTTGAAATATGCTATTTGAAATCTCATTTTCGCTACGCACCTCATCGATTGAAGTCGTCTTCCGTGAAATAAACTGAAACATAATATGCAGTCGTAATAAGAATGCACATTATATATTTATATACTTTGAATTAAATAGATTGATCGCGTGTTTTTTTGAACTCTTTCCATGATACCTGTTTGCCTGTGACCTGAAGAGGTTTGTCTGTTTCATGTTCAGCATCAAGGTTATCCATGCGCTTGGTTGCACTATCGACATACAGTTCCTTCAAGATCTTGCCCATCATCGCAGATCCTTCGTGTTGATCGACCTTCTCATCTTCAATTAATTTCAACACGACCAACATTTTGGTCATAATGGTCAAATCCAATTCATCGCTCACCATCTTGTTGAAAATATCAGTGTAATTGTTATACAGGAATGGAGTTTCAGCCATACACCTCTCTTTGAACTTATCGGCATCAGATGACTTCAAAGCGGCCTCTGTATTTTTCAGCGTATCTAATTTGCGAATATCATCGCGTAGGAGGACACTGTGCTTTACTCTGCGTATTTGCTCGGTATTATCTTCGCACTCAGAGTCATTAATCAATCTCTTTAAATTTAAACGCTCGCTTTCGGATAGAGTAGACATTAATATAATAAAAACAATTTCGTTATGTTTATGTTTATTTATGAAAAAGTATTATATTAAAATGTAACCAAAATGTTTATGCAGGAACAATCCAACACCCAGGAGAGTGTCTAGGAGAAGAGGTAACCATGCAATCGATTGACCTTGTAATGAATAGATCGCAGCGCCCATATAGAGCAAACCGTGTAACAATCTAAAGTTCGCCCACCATGTGGTGCCACCCGCTTCAAAAGCGTTTAATCGTGAATTCGAAAAATACAAATACAAGAAAGATGATGCAATAGTAAACAATACCAGTCCATAGTAAAACAGCAAAGATGTGCTTAAATACAGAGGTAAAAGTGTTAATAAAATGCGCATAGGAATACATCCAAATAAAAAATACTGAATACTTTGTTCTTTGGTCAACATTATGTAGTATGTACCTATATTTATTTTAGTAGAAAAATGTAATGTGTATGTATAAAGATGCATTTCACTTTTCTTCGATATGCTGTAATATTGTTGTTAGTGTTGGTGATAACAGGATCTCTAGTCAGTTGTGTGGAGGTGGTACCTCACAGTGAAAAGGGTCTTGCTAAAAACGCCCATAGTGTGGAAGGGTTTGAAGCAATGGATAAGCCATACGATTTCCACAATCAGGGTAACAATGGCGCACCTGACGTAGCTATGGTACACGGTTTCGACCAATTATTCAAGGGTATCAACAATACCAGTGAAAAAATAGACAAGTTCGCCGCTATTCCTGGCGACTTGAACTGCAAGGCTGCATACGGGATAAGCAATTCTATGGGACCTTTATGTTTTGATGACGAAACAATGAATTTGTTAAGAACGCGCGGAGGAAATTCAGCAACTGGCCCAAGTGAAATTGGTGCCTAATCAAATGTTAGATAACATTTCTCGCAATATTTGATAGTTTGTCCTGATTCTACATCGGTATCAATGTAATCAGTTGCGATGCAATGTTTGCAATTTCTCAACAAGTACGTATGCACCATCATCATAATTTTCTTATAATCAGGTGTTTGATCATCATGCGGCAAAGAATGCAACATACCCGTGACTTGGGTCATAATATCAATATCATATTGTGGAGCATCCATGTAAAAACGTTATTATATAATCATAAAAAATGTTTATATAATTACAGATAAAGTATTTTTTGTTTATGCTTTTACACATACATTGCGAGCATGCTCTGGTTCTGCGACTCCTTATTTTTGATAAGAATATCCACATCATCGCTGGAAACAGTGAATGGGAAAGTGACGTCCAATTCAATATCTTCATCAAAGAGTTTCTGTCCAGGCTTCATCAAGCGGAACAAGTTCAACTTGGTGTGAATGATTTCCAAACAACGCTTTAGATTGCGAACGCCTGCTTCCTCCTTGGTTAACGCCGCATTGGAAATAATATACGCCAAGGTTTCATCGGGGATGACCACATCTTCTGCCTTGAAGTTGATTTGCTCGCGAATGCTTGGAAGTAGATAATCGCGAGCAATAGTAATCTTCTCTTTCTGCTCATACCCCTTGGTTTGAATGCAATACATTCTGTCTCTCAAAATGGGGTTGATCTTGCTCTCGTCATTATAACTGAAGATGAACAAACACTTGCTCAAATCGAAGTTGACGTCGGAGAAATACTTATCGTGAAACTCGCTATTCTGGGAAGTGTCTGTAAGATGGGTAAGAATACCAATAATTTCTTCGCCCTTGGGAGTATCACTCACCTTATCCAACTCATCGAAATAAATGACGGGGTTCATGCACTTGCTATCAATAAGAATTTGCACAATCTTGCCCCATGAACTGCCCTCGTATGTATAGGAATGGCCCTCCAAGAAACTGCTGTCGCCAGTTCCACCAAGAGCAATAAATGTAAATTCGCGACCCAGAATCTTACTGATTCCATCCTTGACCAGGGTTGTCTTGCCCGTACCCATCGGTCCCTTGATTGCAATGGCGGTTCCCATAGCAGAGGGATTTGAAATCCACTGACCAGCCATTTGCATAATTTGCATTTTCGCGTCATTCAATCCATAAACACACTTGTTCAGGGTATCGTATGCGTTATACATAAAATCGTGACAAGCGTCGACGCCCTGATTAATATTTACTTCAAGCGAACGGTTAACGCCAAATGGGATTTTCATAAACGTATCCACCCAGTTTTTGATTTTGAAATACTCATTGTCCCCGGGATCCATATTCTTCAACATGTTCAACTTTTGCATCGCCATTGCCTTGAATTTAGCCGGCATTTTAGAGTCGAGCAGGCGCAGTCTATAGGGTTTGGTAATATTCGTATGCTTGTTAATCTCTTTCAAGTCGCGCATCACCTGCAACTGTTGCTGATTGGACAACTTCTTCTTGAAATAATCAACTTCATTCGTTTTTTTCTTGTCTGCGTGGATCAACTTGTGATATGTCTTCGCATTATCATTTCGGGCGTCCTTAACGAGGCCCTTAATATTTTTATTACAGTCTTTCAGTGCTCTCTTGATAATCTTATTCTTGGGGTTCGAAGACAGCTGTTTGGACAACATTTTCTTCGTCTCGACCAAGTCAAGGTATTCCTTCTCGGCATTGTCGTTGATTTCAATCTCATCTTCGTCATCATTCGACTTCTTCTTCTGTTTCTTCATTTTATTGGACTTTTTCTTGGATTTGGTTTCTTCATTATCAACTTGGGCACTCGAAGTGTCGAGAGGAGTATAATTCTCCTTCATAAATTGCGCCTCGTCCTCGCTATCGCAATCTTCATTATCGTCGTCCTCGTAATAATCCTCCTCATCTTCGTTTCCTCCTCCATCAAGCGACAAGAGGATATTAAACAACCCCTTGCCGTCCTCCTCTTCTTCTTCGTCATATTCTTCGCTTTCCTCTTCTTCTTCGTCACTGACTTCATCTCTTCTCTTGCTGCGTTTTTCTTTCTTGGTTTTCTTATCTTTTTTGTCGGTTGATTTATTTGTCTTTTTGTTTGTTTGTTTGTTTTTCTTGGTAGATGACGATTTCTTGTTGGAGTCTACCTTTTTTTTCATATACTTGGAAGGAAACATATCGGCAAGAAGTTCTTGGAACTCTTCGTGAGAGATGCTGTCTTCCTCATCATCTTCATCACTTTCATCATCAGACTCGATAATATGCTTGCGTCTTTTTGTGTTTTTTTTAGATGGAACATACGATTCATCATCGCTTTCGTCATCAGTATCATTCTCACTGATAGTTTCGTAGTCATCGTCATCAGATTCCTCTTCTTCCTCCTCGTCATCAGATTCCGTATCAATGATTTCCTCATCACTGCTTTCGGAACTAGAGTCTTCCTCGTTTCTCTTTTTGTTATGCTTCTTATCGGAAGTCTTGTTCTTGTTGCGTGTATCGACCATGGTTTTGCGTGTCATAATATAATAGTATTTGTGCATATATAACCCAGAGGAAGATTTATTTCAATTTTATATGCGATTTGTAGTTACACCGACTAAAAAGAAAAATGAGACAAATTATTTTGAAAAATATAATAAATAGATATAAATATTTTTTTATTATATATAGTATCGTAATGGATAAAGATGAAAGAATAAAAGAATTAGAAGAAGAACTACAAACAACTAAACAAGAACTTCAAACAACCAAAGAACATCTTAAAAAATACACAGCACCATCAAGCAGAAAAGAATATTATGAAAAGAATAAAGAGGTAATAAAAGAAAGAGTAAAAAAATGTAGAGAAAAAACAACATATAAATCTACACCAGAGCAAAGAAAGGAATATAACAGAATATCATATTTACGAAGAAAAGAAAAACAAAAAAAGGAAATGGAAGAAAAACAAAATACCGAGAATATTTAGGAATAAGTTGCTAATTTTTAAAAAACAACTTAAAATTAAAATATTTAGTAAATATATAGAATGGTGAAAAAGAAAAAGAAGGATACTTTCCAAGAGTTCCGTTCTAATGAAAAAAGTGCCTACACTACTATAAAAACCACACTCAAATCTGTATTATATAACCATAAAGAAGTCCAACCAGTCATTACCAATATGGTTTTTGAAATGAACGATTTGATGATACATTCTTATCAGTTTATTAGGTTATATGTATTGAAATGTTATAACGACAATCAACCTTTACCTGAAATAAATGAGAAGTTCATTCTGTATTGTATCAAGGTATTAGGAGAAAAAACGAATACTGGAAGAAAGGAAAAGGATACATCTATGTTAGACACTTTACAAGAGTTTTATGATAAGGAATACCAACCTCTACTCAATCACGAAAAGACACCATTGAAAAACAAATCCAATATGCTTCCGTATTTAGCAACACAATTACATACTTCCTTATCTAACAATACACAAGAACACTTTATTCAACATTTCCTTCGGTTCATCAATAAAACCACGAATGATATTACAGAAGACAAAGCAGTTTTATTCAAGTTCAAGAAGCAATTATTAGAATGTAATAAAGAAACTGATACGATATTTGATGACTGGAAACACACCCATTTACCGAATATCCTTCCTGAAAATATCAAAAAGTCGGTTCATTATGATGTGAAGGTTAGTCCATTTGATTATTTGAAAGGTATGTTGTATATGAATGCTGTATTGGAAAAGGAAGACCATAAATTATTTCAACCTTTACCGCTACGCAATAACATTATTCCCAAGCATATCATTTTGGATACTGCGTGTATCGTCAATCTCTTCTCGTTAGAAGGAAAAACGAAAACAGAATTATTCAAAGCAATAAAAGAAAATCAATACGATGTATGGAATAATTTGTTGAACTTAAAACATAAAACATTCAAAAGCAAGTTCTACCAATTTCATTACCAACTCCAAACAGATGGAATTAGTTGTTCTTTATTGTTTATTCGTAAGGATTTGAAAGATAAGAAATGGGGAAGTAGAGTTCCTACTTTACAAGAACAAGAGTTTAATAACATAGAAGATTTATCCATAGAACAACTTGATACTTTGACAAATAGGAATATTGTTGGTTGCGACCCTGGTAAGCATTCATTAGTGTATATGATGGATAGTAATGGTAATAAACTTCAATATACGGCATCACAAAGGAAGATAGAAAGTTATGGGAAGCGTAATGAAAGGATATTATTACAAGAAAAGAAACGGAATAATATCACAGAAAAAGAAACTCATTTATCCAGTAAAAACAGCAAAACGGTTGATTATGAAAAGTTCAAGGTGTTTCTGGTAGAAAAGGATAAACTGAATAAAGAAACAACCGAGTTTTACAAGCGTGATGTTTGGAGGAAAATGAAGTTTCGTCAATATAGTTATGGTAAGAAAAGCATTGATACATTCCTTAATAAAATCAAAGAAACCTTTGGCGATAATGTCCTAATTGGTTATGGTAATTGGAGCAGAAGCACCCAAATGAAACATATAATGCCAACGATGAATAAAGGATTAAGAAAACTTATCCATAAGAAATATGATACAATTACCATCAATGAATATTATACATCTCAAAAATGTTGTGAATGTTATAATGATTTGAAACATTGTAAGGATAAAAAAGGAAAGGAAATATACAGATTATTCCACTGTTCTAACTGCGTGAGTTCTAAAAACAAAAATACCGTATTTAAAACAAGGGATAAGAACTCTGCAATTTCCATAATGAAACTAACAAAGGAATGGATAAACACTCAAACCAGACCGAGTGAGTTTCAACGACAAGCGTCTTTCACCTGTGAAACATTAGCAGGGTTAAGTAAGACGATCGGCAATGAAAAGGTTGCCTATTGATTTTACACTACTTTAATTTTTAATGGGATTTTGTCTCATTTTTCTTTTTAGTCGGTGTAATGAATATGACTATGATAATTGCATGAAAGATTATAAAATTGAATTAGCATATAAAAAATATGATGATTATAATATAGACGAATATTATGTCATTACAAGCATCAACAATGAAAGATAATATTCCCGTATCGAAGATTGTAGGCGTACAATTTAGTATGTTATCTCCAGATGAAATTAGAAAAGCATCTGTGGTAGAGGTAACTTCTAAGGAGACCTACATGAATGGAAAACCTGTTGCCGGTGGTCTATTCGATGTTCGTATGGGAGTATTGGAACCCGGATTAATTTGTCGCACAGACGGTTATACGTATATTGATACGCCGGGTTATTTTGGTCATATCGAGTTAGCTCGCCCAGTGTTTCATATTCAACACTTGAAAGAAATAATGAAAATAGCAAAGTGTGTATGTTTTAAATGCAGCAGACTACTTCTGAACAAAGATTTGCACAAACACGCATTGAATATGAGCCCAGATGAACGCTGGAGTTATGTATATAAGGAAGCATCCAAAATAAAAAACTGTGGCGAAACCAGCGATGACGGATGTGGACACAAACATATGACGAAAATTAAACAAGAAGGTATGGCGAATGTGTGGGCCATCTGGGAAAAAATGGGCGAAAAGAACGACGAAGAGAAAAAAATAAAGATTACCCCTGAAATCGCGATGAAGATATTTAAGAGAATTTCAGATGACGATGTGTCGTTTATGGGTTTCAGTCCTATTTGGTCTCGTCCAGAGTGGATGATTTGTGAAGTGTTGGCGGTAGCCCCGCCTGCAGTCCGTCCTTCCGTTAAACACGATGCACAACAGCGAAGTGAAGACGACTTGACCCACATTTATCACAATATCATCAAATACAACAATGACCTTCGTGATAAAATCGCCAACAATGTTGCATCCAATATGATTGAGCGCATCCAAGAATTCTTGCAATATTACATTGCTATGATTGTGAACAACAAGACCAAGGGTGCCGAACCATTGGCTCAACGTTCCGGAAGACCGTTTAACTGTATCATGGGTCGCCTGAATAGTAAGAATGGTCGCATCAGAGGCAATTTAATGGGTAAGCGTGTGGATTTCAGTGCCCGTTCGGTTATCACAGGCGATCCTAATTTGTCTATCCGTCAGTTGGGTGTGCCTATGAAGATTGCGAAGAACATCACCAAACCCATCAAGGTGAACGACAAGAACCGCGATTTCTTGATGAAACTTGTTCAGAATGGACCCGAGACATATCCAGGCGCGAAGATTTTGGAGAGAAAGAACGGAGAGAACATTTACTTGCGATATGTGGACAAATTGTCTGTTCGTCTTGAGAATGGAGATGTGGTTCATCGGCATATGATGGATGGAGACGCGGTGTTGTTCAACAGACAACCCAGTCTTCACAGAATGTCTATGATGTGTCATATCGTGAAGGTGATGAAGAAAGGTGATACGTTTCGCATGAATGTTGGTGATACAAAGCCTTATAATGCGGATTTTGATGGAGATGAAATGAATATGCACATGCCTCAGAACGTGCTAGCCGAGACGGAGTTGAAGCACCTCGCGGCAATTCCTTATCAAATTATCAGTCCTGCTTCAAACTCGCCTATTATTGGAATCTTCCAGGACTCTTTGTTGGGAAGTTACAGAATGACCCGACCGAACATTAGTTTCACACCCCGTGAAGCAATGAACTTGTTGATGATGTTCCCTGAGGTAAATGTCGATGAATTGAAATCCGCTATTAAAAACAACAAAATATCCAATTTCGATGTGCTTTCACAGATTATGTCCAAAGTGTCGTTGAAGTTCAAGACGAAACTGTACGATGAAGATGAGGACCCCGAGACATCGAATAATATTTTCGAGATCAAGAATGGAAAGTATATTCGCGGACAAATTGAGAAATCTGTACTCGGTTCGGGATCCAATGGCATCATTCATCGCATCTTCAATGATTTCGGCAATATGCATGCGTCGAACTTCATTGATAATCTACAAAATGTGGTGACGGAATACATGAAGACAAGTGCATTTAGTGTGGGCATTAGCGATCTGATTGCGAACAAGAATACACAAGATAGTATTGTAGAGGCCATTACTATGCAGAAGAAAGAGGTGCATTCATTGATTGAACGTGTTCAGTTGGGAACATTCGAAAACGATACAGCGAAGAGCAACCAAGTGGAGTTTGAGACGGAGGTGAATAACATTCTGAACGAGGCGACGAACAAGGCGGGCAAGATTGGTCGTAAGTCGTTGAGTAAATCCAATCGTTTCTTGATGATTGTGAATTCTGGATCCAAGGGCACGCTTATCAATATTTCCCAGATGATTTCTTGTTTGGGTCAGACGAATATTGACGGAAAGCGAGTTCCTTATGGTTTTGAAGAGCGCACTTTGCCCCACTTCAGTAAGTTTGACGATACTCCTGGTGCTCGCGGGTTCATTGAGAATTCGTATATTTCTGGATTAACTGCCCCCGAGTTGTTCTTTCACGCAATGGGTGGTCGTATTGGTTTGATTGATACTGCTGTAAAGACATCGCAAACTGGTTATATTCAGAGAAGACTGATTAAGGGTCTGGAAGACCTGAAGGTCGAATACGATACCACTGTGCGTAATAATATGGGTAAGATTATTCAGTTTGAATACGGTGAAGACGGTTTTGATTCCACCAAGACGGAGAATCAACACATTCCGTTGGTAGGAATGAATTTGGAGGACATTTACTCGTATTATGATATTGTCGGCATCAATGACGAGAAAACTCAGACAATCCACGTATACAATCCCGCGACAACGAAGCGCATGCGCAAGCAAAAAACCGAAACAAAGAAAAAATGCAAAGAATATATTGATAAGATGACTGATGCTCGCGATAAGTTGATTGATAATGTATTCAAATATAAGAATGAGAATGGAGTAAAATTGCCTGTTGCTTTCCAGAGTACCATTACAAACATTCAGGGACAGTTCAACTTGAATGCGAACTCGATTATTGATATTACGCCATTGGAAGCATTCCAGATGATCGAGACCACTTTCAAGAAATTGCAAGGTCTGCATTACAGTAAACCTAACCCATTGTTCGAGGTGCTGTTCTTCTTCTACTTGACCCCCAAGAGTTTGTTGGTTCACAAGCGTTTTCATAAAGAAGCGCTTACTCACTTGCTCCAGACCATTGTGCTACGATACAAGGAGGCGATTGTTCATCCTGGAGAGATGGTGGGTGTGATTGCGGGTCAATCCATTGGCGAACCTACTACACAGTTGACGCTGAATACATTCCATCTGTCGGGTGTGTCTTCCAAGTCGAACGTCACTCGTGGTGTTCCTCGCATTGAGGAAATTCTGCGTTTGACCAAGAACCCCAAGCACCCTTCCTTAACTGTATATTTGAAAGATGTAGATGAGAAAGACCAGGACAAGGCGAATGTGTATTCGAAGATGCTGGAACATACGAAGTTGGTGGATGTAGTGAAGTCAGCACAGATTTGCTTTGACCCCAATGATGAAGCAACCAACATTTTGGGAGATAGAGTGCTGATGGAACAATACTACGAGTTCCAGAGATTGGTGGAAGATTGCGCAGCGGACGAAGATGTGGCGAAGACCGAGCATTCTCAGTCAAAGTGGATTATTCGCATTGAATTGAATGCCGATACTATGTTGGACAAGAACATCACAACTGACGATGTGTACTTTGCGATTAACAACAGTGACTATGGTGGAGATATTTCGTGTGTCTATTCTGATTACAATGCGGACAACTTGGTGTTCAGAATTCGTTGCAACAATTCACTATTGAAGTCGAAGAAGAAGGGAACGCCTGATTCATTGGACCAATCCGACCACATTTATTTCCTACAGAATTTCCAAGAGACGTTGTTGAATAATATTGTCTTGCGTGGTATCAATCGCATTACTAATGTATTGCCTCGCAAACTGCAAAGTATGGTGACCAAAGATGAAGACAAATACATACAAAACGACGTATGGATTTTGGATACAACTGGTGCGAATTTGTTGGATGCACTGGCTCTTGATTTCATCGATAAATATAGAACGATCAGTAATGATATTAAGGAGGTGTATGATGTGCTGGGCATTGAGGCCGCTCGCGAAGTCATTCACAATGAATTGGTAGAAGTGATGGAGTTCAGTGGTGTGTATATCAACTATCACCATTTGAGTTTATTGTGTGATAGAATGACTTGCAACAAGGATATGGTGTCGATCTTCCGTTCGGGCATCTTGAGTGATAAGATTGGACCCATTTCTAAGTCAACGTTTGAGGTTCATACGGAGGTCTTAATGAGCGCTTCCAGACACGCCGAGTTGGACCATATGAGAGGAGTGTCTGCAAGTGTAATGATGGGACAGTTTGGTAATTTTGGAACTGGTTCTTTCCAAGTGGTATTGGATATGAACAAGATGAAAGAGATGGTCGATGAGGATGTGCAAGATACATTCGGTTGTGACCAAATTGATAAAGAACTTGAAATGGATAAGTCCAAAGATAGTTGCAAGACGAGCACGATTGAAATCAATAACAACATTGGTGCGATTAAGAAAGATCAAGACGATATGTGTGACGACGATAATTATGATATTGGATTTTAAGAGGCGGATTGATTGAATAAAAAATACAGAATGTATATATATTTTTTATTGGTAAACATATTAAAGAATGTGCGTGTATATACTTTGTGTGACCAAGGGGAATGGTCTCCTACCGAATTTAGCTCAGGGGTAGAGCACCTGACTGTAGTGGTTAAAACAAATATCGGGCGGTCGCTGGTTCGAATCCAGCAATTCGGAATAATCGTTGTAAATAGTAACCAAAATTGTACATTGGTTACTATTTTTTCTATATAGTTGTGTGCGAACAATATTATGCATACTCTTGTTCTTCTATCATATCAATAATAGTATATCCTATAAACATCACTAGACTAAATATACATATTATCCCGATTGCGACGGCTATAATAATGATCTCCATAATAATATTATACATATCATAATACTATTTATACTTTAATTTGTTTACATAATACTATAAGTATCTAAGTAACTGTTCAATGTGAGCGCGTGACCTGCATATCCAGGGTCGTCCAACAATGTGCGGAAATTATCCAATTTACCTAGACCCAAACCATAGTTGATCAATTGATAACCAGGCAATTCATCTAGTTTCGAAGAACGAACACAATAATACACGTCTACATTTTTGTTTCCACCTAGGACTAACCAAGGAACATTCAATCCCAGACTTTCCAATGAAGCATCTGAAACCAATAGAACAGACAGTTTGTAGAAATCACACAATATCCACAAGTCCAAGTCAGTCAAGTAGTATTGGTCGCTCATCACAAGTGTTTCTAGCGAAACCTGGTTGTTTACCACTTGTTGTATCATTTGATTTTTCTTGTTTTGTTTTCCCAAAATATGCAGTATTTTCGCACTGTGACTTTCCATCATTGGTTTGTATAGTTGAGCCAGTCGCTTTTTCATATCATAGACGCTGGGGATGTTTTTACGAAGACGAAGGAATAACTCATGCATGATTACATATCCGCAGTCAATTTCGGATTTGTATACGATTTCTTGGGTGTCATTTGGAAAGACTGTTTTCCAGAAACTCTTTGCTGGACCAGTCAATTTCACGACATTCTTTATGCACGCTTGTTTGCGTTCTTTTAGTGTAACTAGGTTCGAATATTTTATCTCAACAATGCTTGGTTTTGCAGTATCATAATCAATGTATTGTAAATATTCATTTGTTTGGAATGGCTGTAATTTGTTCAAGTTCTCGCTATCTAATGCACTTTGTATTAACAACGCCTCATTATCATTGATTTGGTAATCCGTATCTGTATAATTCAGGTATTTGTTGTTATCTAACAAAAACAAACGAATGCGTTTGAACCGTATTAATTCATCTGCTAGACGACCATAGTAAAATACTTGGTTATCGACTTGGTTCACCAAATTATTCTTGGGAACAATCAACTTGCATTCGTCGTTTTTACTCAAACAATACGTTTTGTCTTTGCAATCGCTCATGCAAGTATATACTTCGCTCATGTTATCCAATACACGTTGGTTCATGGTCCCAAATGCAACACGTTTTTTCAATAAGACGCGCAGTAATATAATTATTTTTTTCAACTTCAATTGATAGAATATATTCGGTGAGTGTAACAATCCGACCAATTTTTGCTTCAATTCATAATTTTCGTAATCATTGAGCAACATGCGAACGGTCGTGCGGAACGCAGTGTAGAATTTATTTTCAAGTGATATATTTTGAATAGACGCCAATCTTTCAGGGTCTTCGGTTTTTTCGGTAGTAACAGTAGCATCTGCACGATAATATTCATCGTTGCTATAATTCAATGCTTTGTATGGTTCCAATTCGTCCTCAATTGTATTCGCAATTGGTGGTACGATTTGAACAAACTGGTTTGTTTCCGTCAATATTCCAACAATCATCTCATCTTCTTCAACACGCATGATTGGTTTCGAAAAGACAGCACCATCAGTTTCCATCGAAAGACGGTTCAAGAAATTCTTGGTGGACTCATAAGGAGCCCAGGAGAGTTGGTCCATATAGGCAACGGGAATATTGCTCACACGTTTTGAGGGCAATGTAGGAATGAAAAATTCATCTTCGTGCTCAAGGTATATCTTCACCAATAATCCAATGATTTTATGTTTATAATTCGATACTTGTTTGATAACATGATATTGATATTCATTGATGAAATCTATCACATTTTCAGCAGGAATATTTTCCTTGAAATGATACGTTTTGGGCATGCTGGGCATTGCCTTGCATTTCTTCGTCAAATCGTTTTGTAATATGCGCAACAGATTTGCAAATTGGGAAGTCATGTTGGTGTCGCTTAAGAACGGTTTCGTGTGAATAAGAGGTTGACCTCTGCTATCAGTTCTATAGAAATAGATCGGTTCGTAGAAATCATCTTGTTTGATGAGTAAAATCGTATCTCTAGATGGATCGTAATAGGTATTCGTATATGAATTTGTGGGACAGATAAATTCGACATTGTCTGTAATGTCGTTATTTGCAATTTGAATAATAACCAAATTCAGTCCATTTTTAAACAATTTTGGATTAGGTGTAGTAATGATGTCCCATACATAAGTATGGTCAATCCATGCATCTTTGTCGGTCAAGAACGTTTTGAAGTTTTCAAAAGCAGATACAGTATCATTGAAATAGTTTTCTTGCGTTTTGTTCGCCATATCGAGTTCTTTATACAACTCGCTATCCTCGTATTTCTTAACAATGTCTGTTTTGGTGCGAGTTTTAGGCATAAATAAGGTAGACAAAGAGCCATTTTGATATTTAATAAAATCGTCAATGCCGATGGCTTTTGCGAGAATATGTTGGATTTCTTCTATCGATGCAATGCGATGTATCAGGTTGTGATAAGATGAATACATATTCGCAATGCATCCTAGAAATGATTGATGCTGGGTTTGTTCTATGCCTGCACGCAATATAATAGAAGTATTCGGTTTGATAAGAGCAGAATTAGTAGGCATAAGCATATCCGCATACTCAATGTTGAGTAACTGTTGAATAGACTTGGGTAAAAATCCCGACCGGTTTGTTGCTAGTGGGAATTTATCTGGCCCGACTACATACATTAAATTCGGTAATATTGGGTAAACGTCATCATCATCATCATCATCCTCATCCTCGTTTATCTTTTCGTTTTCTTTATCCTTTTCGTTTTGAACTTCTATTTTCTCGTCTGCTTCTATATCGCCGGTATCTTCGCCATCGGGTATCGAAATGTCGTCTTTTGTAATACCACACTCATTTCGTCTATTCTTCAATTGAGCTGCATTCCAGTCTTTTCCGTAACAACAAGGCAAACAACTAGATGGATGCGCATCTTTACCTTTGAAACCAGGATTGTGCCATTTGTATTCTTGATTTTTATCCTTATGAAATCTATCTTCAGTGAATTCGTGAAGATTGTCTTTGCATACGCCCTGTTTGACTTGTTCCTCGGATAAGGCTTCGTTTGTTTTCAAACACCAATAACGAGGGCAAATATACCAATATTTTTTGTCTGGATTGGTTCCATAGCGGACAGCATATTTGTAGGCTTGTCTATTTTCTCTGTCTAATTTCTGTTTTTCCTCATCTGTTAAAATGATAGGCTGCAGACTTAGGTTGACTGGACATACACGTGAATAATTTTTATATTGTCCTTGCGCTTTTGTTAAGAACAGATTTGGTTCAAGTTTTTTCTTTTTGTCGAAAAACAGCTTGTTCACTCGGTCGATTGGTTTCTTCTCCAATGTGAGTTTCTTCTGTTTTGTTGCACCGCCGTCTTGTGTATCATCATCATCATCATCGTCATCATCATCGTCATCATCATCGTCATCATCATCTTCACTTACATAAAAAAATCCTTCATCGTCGTCTTCTTTTTCTTCGGGTTCGGGTTGGAAAATGGTCGGTTTGATAATAGGTTCTACAGTCACTACCAAATTGTCTTTTGGAATGTCGTCTTTTTTTGCAGATCTTTTACATAATTCTGCTAATTTGCCTAACTGAAAAGATGTAGTATCGGGTTGCTGGGTAATGCGCAATAATGTATCGATATTTGCAAACAAAGGTTCAATATAATTCATATTGTTTACACCCGTAACCATAATGGTGAATTTGTTTTCAAACACGGACGGTCTTAATGAAATTCGGAACCCAGGATTTTCAACAATTTGCGTATTTTTGTTTACATATTCTCCATTGATTTGTGTAAAATCATTCAAAAAATCGGTGAAGTGCTGTATAGCTTCGTCGTGTTCCATATTATGGTTTAGTTGCAATGCATCAATGACATCTTTGTCGCTATTGGTATTGTTGTATACAGTAGTAATTAATGATTGAATTGCGTCCATCTTACGATAGTTGTTCACCTTTTTATAATTTAACAGATAACCTTTTTTTGCATCTCCTTCGGTAATATCAAATGTGCGCGTAATGCAGTGAATATAGGGTGATTTTTTAAGATGCAGGTCTTTTTTGATATCAAATTCACATTGAACATCAATATTCATAAACTCAATGCGACTATCGTACATATTTTTGATTGTCTTCATTTGGTAACCAATTTGTTCTAGGAATACATTCATATTGCGTATAATATGATTAATAAGAGGTGTAATGGACGAATTCACTGCATCAGAAGTAATTACATTTTTCAATCTGGATTTTATAAACATATTGCCGTTCTTATGCAATTCCATGACGACGGATGTATAATTGTCGTCGTTTGTATCTATATAAAACGCAATAGTTTTTGGTTTACCAATGTCCTTTGATAAGCTATGTACGGATGGTTCTTTCAAATAAGGTATTTTTGTACCATTGGTAGCAATCTTTTCAGAATAAATGCGATACAAGTTTTCGCGTCGCATACTAGGGTTATATTTGATAAATGGTATTTCTTTGCTCGCATGAATGTTCTTGAATACAATGTCCAGAGGCAATTGTGTATCACGGACAGGATGAATGATCATATCAAATTCAGTGATGCCTCTAGATAAATATTGCAACTCTTCCGTTCGCGATTGATAAATAGAGTACATCGCTTCTTGAATGTCTACATATTGTTCAACTGGTTGAAGCATAGCATTTTTGTACGTATCAATAAGCAATAATTTATTTTCTTCAAACAAGCTGTACGATGTGATTTGTTGCTTGATAAGCAATGGAAAATAGTTTTTGATAATCATTTCTTCGCTGATATTCACCAAATTTGTATGCTCGATCATATCTTCTAATTCAATATAGTAAATTTCCTTATTTCTGAGTTCTCCATACGTGAATAAAAGGGACTGTTCATATAAATACAACGGATTTGCTGAACTCTGTGCATACTCTGGCGAATAGGCAGTCAAGTCGTGGGGGTTACCAGAGAACAAGTAATCATATAGAGACGCGAACTTTTGTCCAATTGGGATGTATATTTCTGTTTCGAATTCATTTTTCTTGAAAAACTGCAGTAAATCCTGGTAAGAATAGGTGGACTTGATTGGTATGTCTGTCACAAAATCAGTTGATACGTTTAAATGAATTAATATCTGACCAAAATTACTTTGCGTCAGAGGATAGTTATCGTTTTGCGTAACTGTCTGATACAAGTTCCACAAATTGATATATTGAGAACTTTTCGCATAAAAATATAGGTTCTCGTATGCGCGATTGTCGATACCAAGCTCTTTCAATAATTTATGTTTGATTGTTTGTATAGTATCGTCTTTGTGGACACTCTGGTCGGAAAACTGAACGTGTGTGTTATTCAACTTCATGTTGGTTATTTCTAAATCATCAAACAATTCGTCAATCTGATTGGTTTCACTGTTTCCGCGGAAAATAAGTGCGTGTGTCTTGGTTCCGCTACTATTGACTTTACAGAATTTATATATGTTCTCGAAGGGTAATGTATCTTCCTTGTTTGTAAATTCCATTATATATAGTGGTCTTATAAATTTGTATCATTTATTTTTGATAAAATAAAATCGCATGTCATTTTATTTGAAGGCGCGAAGATGGTAAAGGTCGCCGTCATAATTGGCGTAAATTATTCGAAATTGGACAAATCGATACAGTTAAATGGTTGCATATATGATGCGAGACGAATATATGAAACATTGCTAACTCGATTGGGGTTCTCGAGAAACACTATCTATATGTTGACGGACGACAACGAAGAACAACAACCGACCAAAGAGAGAATATGGAATGTGTTAGAGAAAGCGAAAAAGGAAGTGACGAGAACCGAGGATGAATTATGGATATACTATAGCGGTCATGGAAATACAATATTTGATATAAATGGAGACGAGAAATACGGAAGAGACAGTGTGATTTTACCAATGGATTACCTCAAACAAGGATACATTGGCGACGATGAAATACATGCATGGTTACACAATATACAATGCAGAGTGTGTATGATATTTGATAGTTGTCATAGCGGCACAATCACGGATTTACCGTGGAATTTTACGTATCGAGAACCAGGAGAGGTGTTGATAGAAAAGGTACGCGACATAGAAATGGAGAACCCACACGTATATACATTGAGTAGCAGTTTGGATAGTCAAACTAGTTGGGAAGTATACAACCGGAAACAGAAACAGTCATACGGTGAATTTACAAATACGTTGTTAGGTATATTAGATGAAACACAATATAATATTTCGATAATGAAACTTTTTGAGCGATTGGGTATTGAATTTCATACAAAGCAATTTGGTGAAACAGGAAAAAAACAAACACCCACATTGTCGTCTTCTTCTCGCATTCCAGATTGGAAGATACAAACATAAATAACGAATTATGCTATTTATTTTTCTTATGTGTTGATTTACATCATATGACTGGGGCGAGCCAAATGGACCTTCAGGTCGTCATTGGTGTATTGGCGGGTGTTCGCACCACCACGCACCCATCCCTCCAAAGCAGCCTCTTCCACATTTTCGGAAGCGTTAGCAACATGGTTTTCCATGTCGTTGGTCAGAATATGCAGGGAATGGTCAGTGAAAGACTTGTCCATGATAGTAGACGCACTCTTTTTATCGGTAACAAACTCTCCTTGCATAAGTTGAGACTCCACCTGGGGGTCAACGCTTCCACGTCCAAGATAAGGAACGGTGGCGAAAGGACGAGTGAATAATTGCACCTTCTCGGCAGGGGTCACGTTCACATCCTTAATTCTTAATTTGGATTCGTGGTCCACAATAGAACCAGTTAATCCACTACCGTGAGACACACCATTAAAGTTCATGGTAGGTTGCTGAACAGCGAAATTTACATGCTGGTCAGAAGTATCCTTGCTAAAATAATTCGATAAGGTGTGGTTAGCAAAACGGGTATTATGTACGTTTCTTTGTGTTTGATCGGTCATATCGGATCCAATACGACTAGTATTATGGAACAAATAGGAATTAACAGACGACATCTATTTATATTATACCAAGAGAATGAATTTTCATAAATAAAGGATTTGTTTAATTTTTATTTATGAATGAATAATTAATTTGTATGACGTGTTAAATTTCTCGCACAAGCAAAAGGATTGCCTTCCTTGCAAGAAACCATACTTCCGTAACAAAATTCGGCGAATGCTTCCTGGTCATTGGGGATAGTCGTGTTGGGATTTGAATGGAAAGGACGCAGAGATTGTTCAAAAACATATTGTTCTCCTAAATCCTTGAATAATTTATCCGCAATGTCGGGTTGTCCTGGGTTAGAGTTGATGACCAATTGTTTTGCGTCTTCTAAAATTTTCTCATTGACGTTTTTGTTAAATGCGGGAGGAGCAGGTTTCTTATTGGGATTATAATCATAATCAGTCATAAGAACATTGCTAAAAGGATTTTCAGTGGTGGGTTTGTCAAAGACATCATCGGGTATATTGATATCTTCAGCCTCCAAGTAATCCATAGCGGGGTTTGCAAAACCCTCTTTTAACAAAGTCGATTTTTTCTTGTTGGTGCTTTCTTTCAAGTGGTAATAGTGCAATATGAAAATCGCAAAGAGAGTAATTACGCTAACAATGATTACACGAATATTACTCGAAGTAAAGAAGGTAAGCAATGATAATATAATGACTGTGCGAGTAATGGCGTTCAGTTTTTGGTTATAGGTCATTTCTGAAACAGGGAAAAATTCAAGCAAATACTTGTTATCAAACAATATATTCGGATTGGTTGCCCAGAATGGGATAATGTCTTCACTGTTTGGCGCAGATAATGGATTCAAATGAGAGACTTCTTCTTGTTTTTTCTCAAATTCTGCTTCATTTAATACTGTGGAATCGGATGTACTAGAACTCTTTAATGCAGACATATAATGAATTGATTTATATATTTTCATTATATATTTCCTGAAACGGTTAATACTAATAAATGTTTGAAACAACTACTAAATATTTTACTTTCTTTGTTTCAAACATTTGTTATCTACTTCGAGAGTCTCGCATTTTTCATCATAAGGAACAATTTTCAAAACACATTTGGATTTGATACCATAGAGAGGTTCGACGCATCCGTTTTCAGTTTTGATAGGAACGTCTTCAGACAAACAGCGAGCACGGAAATGCTCATAACGTTCCCGTACATCTTCATACGAGAGCGCTGACTTCTTTCCTAACATTGTATTCACCACTTCGTGAAGATCGTACACATATCTAGAGAAAGTCTCGCGATTTTTCATTTTGTCCATAGTCAAAGGAAGCGTTTTGAAGTTATTTTTTAAATTTTCTCTGCACTTTCCACACGGCAATATATGTTGCAAATTCAAAATAAAATCCCGATATTCCTTTTTATTTTGCGTTGTAGGATTGATTGGGTAATTAAAACTGATCGAATGCATAGAATGCCACATGCTAGGTCCCCATACACTAGTTAAGATGCCGTCATTGCTTTTGAATTCGTTTTTCTTGAATACCCGTTTCATCTTACGAGTCGTATTCTTGGTTGACATGAGTTGCTTTACAATATTCCTATATTATATTTCTTACTAAAATTTAGGAGTTCATATTCGTTTTCTGGTAACCTGAAATATCTGGTCATATATTATAATCATGGCCAAGTTCACAGAAGTCGCACAAAGGTTGGTTCGTCCGTATTATAATTATATCATCGTGATAATCAGCGTTCTTATTTTCGCAAGTTTTGGTATGCTAGCGTATCATCGCTATTACAAAAATAAAATGAACGTAGAGTCTGATGTAGCTAATGCAAACCGTAGAAAAAAGGATTTATTCGTATATATGTTCCACGTAGATTGGTGTCCTCACTGCAAGAATGCTCTTCCCGAATGGAACACATTTAAAAAGCAATTTGATAACAAAGACAAGAATGGATACAACGTGAAATGTATAGACATTGATTGCACCAAAGAATCTAGCGATGTCACTCATTATTTAAATACGTACAACATTGAGTCTTACCCTACCATCAAAATGGTCAAGGACAGTAAAACCATTGAGTTTGACTCTCCTATCAAGAGCGAATACCTGGAACATTTTGTAAATACGATGACAAATTAGAGATTATGTATCTGGGCACCACATACATTGTTTTGTTTTAGTCGAACAATCCAAACAGATTGACGGGATTAAATACAAATAACCAAATGGGTTCGATACATGGTCGGGATTTTCATAACCGTGTACTCGTTTTTTCTTACACATAGAACAAATTCCACGGCAAGGAGATATTGCATTCGTAGAATGTATTTGGTGTTTTTCGCAACAATGTTTCACGTCCATCGGATTCATTATACACAATATACAATAAAAATAGTTTTATATTATTTTTATTATATTTGTTTGGATTAATTTGGCGTATTCAATGCGATAAATGAGTAATCAAAGTCCAATATATCATCATTATTACTCATTTCACGTTTCCGAAAAGCAGACACTCCTTCAGAATATCCGCACGTTCCACAATGGTCTTCGTTTGCAAGTCTTACAACTCGTTCGACGCGCGTATCTGTATTCAATGCCCACCGTCCTAAAACTGGAGGATTGTATCGCCCCATATGTCTAATCGTATCTCGAATATGAAAAAATGTAACGCGTGTTGCAATCGACATTATGACGTGTTGTATATGTTTATGTATCTAGTGTTTTGACGTATCTACATCAATTTTATACATATTTCTTTCCACCTTCAATCAATTCAATTCGTCTCTCTTTGTCTTTGGACAAATCGTATATACTTGAAAAATTCGTTGATAATGTAGGCAATTTATACGCATATTTTACATCAGGGTATATATGTGTTGCACGTAAATGAATGATGTTTTTCATTACTTTTCCCACATAATCAAACATTGTAGAATCTTCATCTATGTATGTAGCGTGTTCCGCGTCCTGAAAACTATATACGGCAAGTATTTCATCTGGATCGGCACCGTTTTCGATACTCTCTTTAATTGCGCAATTTGTAATAATGGATCCATCTGCATAGCATTTATCATCTTTCAATAACGGGGCAAACACTATAGGCAATGCACACGACGAATAAATTGCATCCAATAACTTCCAATCTGGATGGGTTTTATAAGATACATCAATCTGTGTATGTGTGTTTACTTCTGTAACAATGCAGTGGTATTCCACATTCGTCAATTCATAAAATTCTAACATAGTCATATCCAACGTTTTGTCTTTGGCCAAAATAAATGGCGCTAAAATAGTATGAATATGTTGCATATTGTAAACACCTCGCCGGTCAACTGACTCAAACAATATAGGTAAGTCGAATTTGAATACGTTTTCCCAAGGACGATGAATTAAATAATCATCAATGTCTTCCCACGATTTTGCCAATAAAATCATTGCACCAATAATGGTTCCGACAGATGTTCCATAATAAGTTTGTATGTCCTTCAATGCCCATAATTTACGCATATTGGTTTCTTTTAATACCGAATAAAACAAAAATCCGTTTATGCCTCCGCCCGAACAGACAAGATGCTTTATGCAAGTGTCTTCTTTGTTGCTTTCTGTTGGTTGTGAAGTATCATTATTTGATGTGTCTACTATATTATTTGAACTATCCATATACAATTAATAGTTTAAAGTTCTTATGTTTTTTCTGTTTTAAATATAATACTACCTCTATGTCTTACTTCTTATTTCAGGATGAGAACGAATCAGACAACCAAATGGACATTGATGGATTATTTGAAAAGAGACAGCAACGCGATTTGAAACAATTGAGCATTTATAACAAAATATTGAATCGAATTCATACGAGGGTCAAACGTATTTCACGAGCAAAATCGGATACACACATTTTTTATAATGTTCCCGAGTTTATATTTGGCGAACAATGTTACGACAACAAGGACTGTACTGGTTATTTAGTAGCAAAATTGGAAGAGAACGGATTTCATATAAGATACATTCATCCAAATACATTGTTTATATCGTGGCAAAAGTGGATACCATCGTACGTAAGGAGCGAAATCAAGAAGAAAACTGGAGTAATATTGGATGAGAAAGGCAATGTAATAAAGAAAAAAGGTGATCAAGAAGAACTGGTAGACGAAGATGATATTAATGCAGGACTGTTCAATCACCAAGGACCACAAGAGAAACCGAAAAAGGAATACAACGACATATCTGAATACAAACCTACAGGCAAATTAGTATACAATCCTGAAATTCTCGCCAAGATAGAGAAAAAAATATCCTATTAAATATGAAAAACAAAATAACATATACATAATAGTTGTATATATGTTATATGGAACCTCAACTGCATACCTTTCTAACAAATCGATTAATAGACCATGTTGTAATTGAACACATTTATCCATACGCATACAATTGCATTCCAAAAGAACTTTCACGGGACATTCGGACAATCCATTCAGATATGAATTTGATTGATATGTATCATTATTACCACCTACCCAGCGTATTGTATACAGACGTAATGTATTATTTTAATAACACACATCATGTGGAAAAAACGAATATGCCTGCGTTTTTTCACATTATTCGTCGGTTCTACCCAGACAGAGAGTTGTCTGATAGTGAGGTATCAACAATATACTACAAACTATGTTACTTTGGTAATGACGATGAAGTATATGTAAACCGAATTCGGATGATGATCGGCATGTTAACACCTGAAGAAAGAACTGATTTTATCAATCGTTACCTATTATGTTGATTTCTTACGGTATCGACGAGTGCGGTTCTTGTTTGACTTCTTTTTCTTATTGATGGTTCTCTTTTTCCCTCCTTGCTTTTTCCCTTTATTTCGACTATCATATAGTGATTGTTGTCTTTTTACTACTTCCATCGCAGTCTCTTTGAAATCCATATCCTCGAATATTTCATTCAGTTTACTCTCCATCGTTTTTTCTATCATTGGTTCCAATCTATTGATGACTTCTCTTTGCAAAGCGTTTTTAAATGCACCGCTTGCAATATTTTCAACAATTCCTTTCTTGAAATCATCGATTAAGTCGTCGTCCATCAAAATTTGTTGATTTACCTTAGTTACTAATTCGTTCATCATTGCTGCTTCGTCTCCTGAAGATGAAGTGGAACTGGAATTGGAATTTGAACTAGTTTCCGTGTCAACATCAATACTATCATTATCATCACCAGCGCCAGCAGCAGCAACTTTTGTTGAGATCTCATCAGGACCCCCACCACCTCCTTCTATTTTTGTAGCATCACATACAATGTCTGGTATACCTGCACGAATATTACCTAATAACGGTCCCTGTATGTTTTCTGGTAATGCCGTAGTTAGTTTTGTTATTTCAGGATGCAGTTTGGACAATTTGTCCCCAATTTTCCCGGCATTTAATTCGTCTATAAGGGTTTGTGCAATTTCTGGATTTGAATCAAGTTGACCTTTAAGACCGTCTATATGCTTCAGTACTTGTTGGTTTTGTGTAACTATACCAGCAATCATAGGGTCTAATTGACTAATCGCTTTACCAAACAGTTTCTTTAAAACCATATTTTTAGCCTTATCATACATGCCGCCACCTTCTATACCTTCTTCTTGTTTTTCCAATGCGTCTTGCTCTACCTTAAAATCCTTTTTGTAGTGGTCATACAGTTGATTACGTAAGTTCTTTCGCACACTATTGGTTAAACTGGAAGTTATCTCATTTTTGATTATTTCAGTTAAATCGTTATCAAAATAATTATCTGCTACTTTCTCAAATATTTCAGATTGATCGTTTATATTGAGTTTATCTACAATCTTATCGACACTATTCACCATTTCTTTGTTCAATTCTTCGCAGTGAGATTTAAGAAGTTGTTGACTCACTTTGCGTGACCTAGCTTCAGCGATTTTTTTCATTGTTTTCATTGTAGCATTCGATAATGATGTTCCGGCACTTGCAACTGCGGTTCCTGCTTGACTAGCGAAAGCAGATGCGTCCATAATATTTACTATATAATGATAAAAAAAATATACAAAATTGATTTCCAAGCAAAATAACAAACATATTCTATTCACGACAATGTATACAAATTCACAAGAATGCGTTCAAATCGACAATTTACAGTATGTTACTAATTCAATGAATTCGTCTGAACCCGAAAATGCAAAGATAGAGAAGATAGAGAAGATTTCCAAAGAACCTGCTAAAAACGAAACACTCAGTCAGCGTAAATCAATATCGAATTTGACTAAAACAAAAAAAAAGAAAACTCAATTACATAAAATAGACAAGGACGCAATATGGGATGTATTTGATAAAGACATACAAATCTTCAAAGAAACCGATATTAGTGAAAATAAACCAAAGCAAAACCTAGACGTGTGTTATAGTTGTCAATCTCCACTGTTTATTATGGAAGACCGCTTGCCTATATGTTCGAATACGCAATGTGGTATAGCAAATACGAAAATGCTTGATTATTCTCCCGAATGGAGGTTCTATGGAGCGGAGGATAGAAATGCTAAGGATCCATCGCGTTGTGGTAATCCAATTAATCCGCTTTTGGTCGAGTCGTCTTTTGGGTGCAAAGTATTGTGCAATAGTAAATCATCGTATGAAATGCGACGAATACGAAAGTGGACAGAATGGCAGTCTATGCCTCATAAAGAAAAGTCGTTGTACGATGAATTTCAGTTTATAACCACCATGGCACAAAATTCAGGTATTCCAAAAATATTTATCGATGACGCGATCGCCATTCACAAAGATATATCCGCACAAAAGATGTTTCGTGGATTAAATCGAGATGGTATCAAATCGGCGTCGATCTATATATCGTGTCGACTGAACGGTTGTCCTCGAAATGCACACGAGATTGCAAATATATTCAAGTTGGATAAAACCAGTGCAACAAACGGTTGTTCAATGGCGGTGAATATTTTAAACAACATTGAGAGAGATGTGTTGCCTTCTGAACAGACTGAATTGGGAATTACACTGCCGATTTCATTTATTGAAAGGTATTGCAGCAAGTTGAACATAAGTACCGAATTAACTGCTGTATGTAGATTTGTTGCTAAACAGGTGCAAGACCGACACTTAATTGCCGATAATATTCCTCATGCAATTACTGCGGGAATTATATATTTTGTAGCACACAATTGTAATTTGAATATTAGTAAACAAGATATTCGTACAATGTCTGGCGTGAGTGAAGTTACAATCAACAAATGTTTCAAAAAATTGGAAATGTTTAAAGACAATTTGATACCAAGTGTAATTATTCATAAATATACGTAATGCGTCTGATGTATTAATTTAGGAAAACATACATATTTTTATTGTAAATAATGTATATATGGAAGACTACATTAATAAAAAACTAGCAGATGCTGCAGCAAAAACGAAAACAAATGAAGTATCTGTTGCGAATAACACGAATGTTACTGAAGTGCCCGTTGCAACAGCAACAAAAAATACTTCTGCAAAGGGTTCTACTGAAAATATGGAAGATATTATCAATAAAAAAATAGAGGAGACTAACGCCAAGAAGAAGGCAGACGAAGAAGCCAAGAAGAAGGCAGACGAAGAAGCCAAGAAGAAGGCAGACGAAGAAGCCAAGAAGAAGGCAGACGAAGAAGCCAAGAAGAAGGCAGACGAAGAAGCCAAGAAGAAGGAAGACGAAGAAGCCAAGAAGAAGGAAGACGAAGAAGCCAAGAAGAAGGAAGACGAAGAAGCCAAGAAGAAAAATGTACCGTCCATGGTATTTCTTGTTCCATATAGAGATCGTTCGCAGCAACAAGGATTTTTTGCGAGACATATGATTTCGGTCATGGAAGATATTCCCAAAGACGAGTACAAGATTTATTATATACATCAAGTCGACAAACGGGATTTCAATCGAGGAGCCATGAAAAATATTGGTTTCTTGATGGTAAAAGAACAGTATCCAAACGATTACAAAAATATTACGTTAGTATTCAATGATGTAGATACGATGCCATATTTAAAAAACTTTTTGAATTACAAAACAACCCCTGGAAAGGTCAAGCACTTCTATGGCTATAAATTTGCTTTAGGTGGAATTATATCAATGACTGGAGCAGATTTTGAAAAAACCCTGGGTTTCCCCAATTTCTGGGCGTGGGGATATGAAGACAATATGATGAAAAATAGAGTAGACAAACACAGACTAACCATTAACTACGAGCAGTTTTATCCTATCATGGACAAAAATATTTTGCAGTTAAAAGATGGTTTGAAAAAAATTGTAAATCGGGGTGAATTTGATACATATATATCAAAATCAGATAATAGCGGACACCATACAATCAAAAATCTGACATATGAAATAAATGAAACAACTGGGTTTGTCGATGTCAAAACATTTGACACAGAAAAACCAAATAACTCGAATGAAAATATTCCATATGATCTTCGACAAGGAACCCGTCCATTCAAGGCTGGCAGAAGAGGCGGTGGAATGAAAATGTCGTTTTAATTTCAAGGAGAAGATGCAACAACAAGCTTTATAGCTAACCCAACTTCGTCTATCGTTTCCCATATACCTGATATTTTGATAACATAGTGATTGTTATCAACGCCTGTAATAGGTTTCGCGTGTTTTTTTAGATCACGATATATTTTCATACAACCTGAATACAACTGTTTGGATAGGATGTTAGATATTTTTTTCTTGCAATGGTTTTGGCGCCGATAATAATCCAAAATGTTATATTCAATGCGCACCAACTCTTGAATCATGCGTAAATTCTGTTCTTGATAAGGGTGAAACTGCAAAAACAAACCATTTAAATGATGTTTTTGTTCAAACTCTCGCAAGGTTAAATAAAAATAGATACCATTCATGGTGAAGAACTGATTTGAAAATACGATTTTCGAAAACGTCCCTTCGACGATAACATTATTTTTTTTCTCAAGCAAATAAGTATTATGAATGGAATATTGATTTGTTTTCAATGCGATGTTCATTTATCTAATCAAATAAATGAACATATGTTTATTAGGTTTTGTCTATAGTTTTTAAATTATTCTTCCACGGGCTCTTCTTCGGTCTCGTCTATCATCTTCTTTAAATCTTCAATAACCTTGTTACGCTTTTCGATTTCCGATTCAAGATCTTCGATTTCTCCCTCAATGCGGGTCATCTGAGTCAGAACGGTTTCGGGTTCTTCTTCGGTTTCTTCTTCGGGCATATCGGTTTCTTCTAAATTCTCTTCGTCTTGGTTCTCAAGACCCTCTCTCATATTTTTAGTAAAATGAGAAAAGATGATGAACGTGTAAAACACTACCAAGATAATTAGGATAGCAGTAGGAATATTTACGGACAATTTCATAATTATATTATAACATAATACTATATATTATACTGAATGACGGAGATATTTACTAAAAATACCATATCTGTCCTTCCATCATGGAAAGGAGAAACATTTGAACAAATTACTACAACCATTAGAAAAAATAAGCGTGAAGGAACGATAAGTGGTAGCAATTTGTTCAAACGTCAACCCTTAGAGATTTATCGTCGCGAGATTGCGACACGAGATCCGACGTGCAATTCTCGTACGTCGGTTTCGATAGATTTACTAAATATGCCGAACGGATCGATTATTAATTCAAAGGCGACGAATAAAAATGGTTTAGTCAATACATTAGACATCCATCTAACGAGCAATAAAACAGAAATACCTGGAAGTTGTGACGCTGAATGTGATATCGGAACGCCACAAAAGAATGCATTAAGTCGCTTAAGAAGTAGTGGAATGATTAAAAAGAATTTCGATCCTGCAAATAACAAATCAAAGTATTATGCGAATGCGAACCAATATTTGAACAGTCGCAGCAAGACATTTCAACAAAATCAATACAACTATATTCGCGAAGGGGACTCTAGTGTAACACCCGGAAGTGGGCTATCTGTTAACAATTTGTACAGTCCCGCTGGAAAGACCGATTGTGATAAACACTTTCTGTCTGTGGATACAAGTTTCAATTACGAATGGATATCCGTCGATAATGGACAAATTCAATTTACGGTGGATGTATCAGCAGGGTATTATGATGTATCCGATATAAACAACTTATTGCAGCGCGAGATGATCAATAACTACCATTATTTCTTACAACCCGACAACAAAACCAAAAATACTTTATTGGACATCCAAATGAACAATTTAACAAAGAAGGTGCAATTTACTGCTACGCCAATCGATGCATCGACGAACTTGACCACACCGGTAATATTCTCAGACCTTGGAGATCTAGCAGTTGATTGGACTATACCTGCATCGCCGGGTGGTGCACCTAAGATTATTTTGAACAATGATATTCTAACGACTTCTCTTGGATTTACAAGCGGAACATACCAAACCAATACATCCCCAAATGTATCCAGTTACAAATTGCGATACACTGTTCTGCATTACAAACCAAATAATTATCAATTTGCTCAACAAGGAGCAGTGTCGTCAAGTGATTTGATTGCTCGACGAAGATACAATACCATTACCAATGCTGCTTCGTCATACAAAAGTGCATATGGGATGCACGTTGCAAATGCATTAGCATATGGTGTTCCAGCAAATGGATATACAGTGAAGGACAAGATTGGTTACCCTAACAAGAAGACACCGAGTGTTGGTAAGGATGGTGTATACAAAGAATGTACCGATACAAATATTCGAGGTGGGTAGATAAAATTGAAAAGAATTGTGAATAACTTGATATATGTAACAACATATATATATCAAAACATGAATGCTACTGCTATTCGTAATTACACCCGGAAGTTAAACCTACTAGTGGATGAGTACAATGAGTTGTGCCGTATGCGCAATATGTGGACTAACTATTCAAATAACTATTTGAGGGGGGGTAGCTCGGACCATTTCCATTTTAGCATTATGCGAGAGACAACCACTACTTTTCCAAAAAGTATAGAAAGGCACCTAGAGAACATTTCTCTACATATACGGAAACGATTAGTATGTGAGCATATGCATTATCAGAACCTTAAATTGGTAAATAAAGACATCAAATGTGGCTTGAAGCGGTATTTATTTCGCAGAAAATGTAAAAAGACAAATGTAATGTTCTTTGAGAACAAATATGTTCCCACAGACATTCAAATGTATATTTGCAGTTTTCTCAGTGTTCGCGACGCGTTCGCTGTGAAATTCACAGGCGCAACAACGAACATATCTAAATACAGAAACACGCTAGAAAAAATGAAGTTGTCGCAACTACGAGACTTACCATATGTGTTTTCATACCGATGGGAGACATATAATTCGAAACAATCTTGTATGATACGTGTTATAAAATCGTCAAAAAAGAAGGATTTGATAGATAAAATTGTAAATAACATAGATCTATTGTCAAAACATTTCAAAGAATATACTATTTCAAAAGGCACGGTTCAGTCTATTAAGGCGGGATTTGCATTGCAGGATGCGATAACGAATGAAGCATTAAAAGAGAAATTATGTTGTAATATGTTTACACACGGGACTGTATGTAGTATATTCTACGACCCATGCTATATCCCAACAGAATATGTGCCTGAATATTTACGAATATTCAAAATCATCAATACGTATGCTGATGATTTGGAAAAAAAAACGATGAAAAAAAAAATAGAAAGAAAAAAACCGGTTAGTAAAAAGGGAAACGCAGGAAGCAACTAGTCGTCAAATACATTGTAATCAACGTTATGTTTCATACACCAGTTTACACATTTGCGCAAATTGTTTTTAATGAGGTTGTTGATTTTATCCTGTTTATGTTTGTTCTCAATTAACGATACTGTATAATGTATATTTTCTATTTGCTGTTGACCGAATATCGCGTTCAATTCTTCTAGTTTATTCAAAAAATAGGAATTGATGGGTATGGTAAGAAAGCGATGAATGTGCAAATCGTCCTTGTTGTTCGTCATTTTTTCGAATGCCCGGTGTAAAAAAGGGTAAAATACTTGACTGTTCTGAAATATGAAACCTTTGCACACTACATATTTTTCCGAATTTGCGTATCTGCTTGTATGGGGTTTCACTATACTTACTTTTTCATAAAATGAGGATAATATGTAGAGCAAATCAACTGTATGGTGCATAAACGAATCGAATATTTTCAAGATAAAACACCCACCTTTTTTTTGCATAACAAGTGCAAACGCCATTTGGGCAAATAACAGGTTCGATATATGACTTTCTTGGTTGTTAAAGTCACTTGAAAAATCGAACCCACCATCGCCAGTAATTAAATCCATACATGACGAATATTTCTCTGCACAATAGGTGAAATTGTCCAACGACAATATGTTTCCCGTACCGTCTTGACCATTCTCAATAACTACATTTTTGTATTGGTTCAAAAAATGCTTGGTTTTTTTCCACGCGGGTATATTTGGATCGTGCTTATCATCCAATATGGTCATACCAATATATCTATCATATGGACACTTGCGTTGTTTACATAGTGCCTCAATAAAACCGCCTGGACCTTCAGCCAAGTGAAAACTGCGAATAGGTTTGGAGTTTGCTTCCAACTTGAATATTTTCATTATTTCAATCATTTTGAAATATGATCGCGACAATGGATTGCACGATGCAATATATTTATTTTTGTGAGGGATATTGGTATGTATGTATTCATATGGATTTGTGTATTTTTTAAATATATCCCAATCTTTTTCGATCAAACCAATGTGTTTTTTGATTTCATACAAATAATCACTTTGTGATTGTGAAATGATAGATACAGGTTGGTTATGTCTTTCAATGTAATCTATGTACTTATATGTAAAAAAATTATTTCTAGGCAATTGATAATACGTCATCAATACTAAATAATAATTCTCGCTGATAGGTAAAGAGCTATTATTTTTATATCATTTCATTATGGCTTAATTTTTTTCGATTACTACCTTCTTCTTATTTTTACGTATTTTTTTGGGTTGAATAACAGTTTCCAATGGAGTTTGTTTCGCGTCTTCTTTTTCCAATTCTTCGATTTGCGTATGAATTGCATCCGTATCAACAGACGCCTTATTCTGCATGTTTACATTTCTTACTTTTTTGAATACAAAATAGCGGTTCATGAATGAAATTCGTTTTTCTTCTGGTGTCATATACAACGCTTGTCCAACATCGTGTTTCATATTGGGATCTTGTGCAACATTGTCTTCCATTTGTTTGAATAAATCCGAAAACATACCTGTCCCGCTAGGTAAATTCATATGACTGGCTTCTTCAGTGCTTACAATTACAAACCCATAATTTTCCATTTCTCGAATGAAATAGTCAAAATTCACCAAATATTCTACAAACGGTTTATTGATGCTCTCTTGGTATATAGAAATGTTATAACCCAGACTGAGTTCATCGTCAGGGAAACCCGTTTTGTCGTACATTTTTGTAATTTCATAAATTTTTCTGTCTGCTTTCATGATGGGTATGCGTTCACCTTCTTCTTTGTTTTTGAGCAGATTGAATACAGCTCTTCCGTCATAACACGTTCCAATAAAGTGACCATCGACCTTGGTACATTCACTCAAATTGCGTATAAATTCGTATAGAGTATCCTTGTTTTCAAAGAAATAGTGCATCGCAAACTGACAAGAACTGATATTGAAACCTTGTTCGCCGATACCGTATTGATTATATACACCTTTTCCAAGCATTTCTTGGTCTTTGGGACCATTACCAAACACCGCCTTCGACACTTGTTTGTCCTTGTCCGTTTCAAATGCAGAACCGTTGCGAATATTTGTACCACTGTTTCCTCTGAGGAACAATGCTTTCATTTTGCTATTTCTATATTTCTTCACAATGTTCAAATAGCGAGAACACGCTCCATCAATGCGATTGTAAATATTGTCTCTCGAAATATCAATTCCAAAGACAAACTTGAGTTTTGATTTGGACCACTTCGACAAGTCCCCTGCCTTTCCTACCGCGTAATCAATGAGGGTATCCCCACGATTCGCTACACCTGTAATCAATGACCTCTTTACGACCAAATTATGAAAGTCGCGCAACCCTTGCGTACTGGTCTGTTCATTGGATCGACTATAATATACATCGTTTTCTTCTACAAATTGAGGAATTTCTTCTCCGGTGCCGATCATTTCTTCGGTAATCGGATGATGAATAGACCGCCAATTGCTGTTAGCAACGTGGTATGCATTGCCGTAGTTTTTCAGACCCGCTTTCAACTCCGCAGTTTTATCATATCTTACGCGCAACGGCACCCATTTCCAACCATCTTTGTTTTCGTGAATATATTTAAACTCCACAATGGTATCTTCTTCAAAATATTCTCCTTCTTCCGATAACAATACCATATTATCACCTTGTTTCTTCAATATAATGTTACATACATGGGCATTCTCGTCGTAAGGATGAGTGGGAACAAACGGAACCGGTTTGTAATTGTCGTTGCTATCTACATCGTTTGAAAAGTGAATATTATCATTCAAAATGTCTTGGCAAGGGTTTAAGAACCCGTGCTTTCGTTCGTCGTAACCGCATCTGAGCGTGAGTGTCTTATATTGAAGAATATTAGAATTTGTACTTACATCCAGACCATCTTGGTATATATTAGATACCTTGTCTTTGCCGGTTTCCGTTTTTTCTACTGAAACAAGGAAATCAACTGTATTGAACAGAGGAGGTTTCCACTTAAATGAAGAGTTCCACGTGGTTTTGTACAAACTCCCTGGTTCGTCGCCTTCATTGTCTGCCCCAACTGGGAAATAGGCAGGTGTAAAGATCAATCCATCTGTCTCGTATTCGTAATTATCATCTTTTACCTTGGATAAAATGGTAGAACAAGCCTCAAATATACTTTTTTCGTCACTGCTCTGTTGAAATTCCTTCACTTGAATGCGAATATTCGTATGCAACGCCTTGTTTTTGGGTTTCACTTCATTGTTTTGTGCTGTATCCATGATAGAGACCGCATCAAGTTCTTGCACATATGTATTCAACAAGTTCATACGGCACTTGCCTGCCGGGTCTTCTTTGTTGCGTAGTGTAAATGGGAGATGCCTAACTGACTTATTATTTATATAATACACGTCAAACCCAGCATAAATATTCACTATCTTTTTGTTTTTGTCGTATTTAATGAATTCGCCGTCCAATATGCTATCAAACAAATGCGCATTGTTGGTTTTTGAACCAGTAAACATGACCCGCATATTTGTATCAATCATATAGATTTTTCCATTTTTATGTATGTACAACAATCTTCTTTCGCCATCTGCTTTGTCGGTAACGGTGTAATCTTTCAAAATGGTTTTATGTTCGTTATCTGTATCGGATTCTATAATATTTGATAACTGTAAGGTGTACGAACTGGGACCAAGAAAGTGTTTCGGTAGCATGCGCCAGTATTCATAGTCTTCGCCGTGTATCATAGTAATATAATGTTTTAGGACATCATCGTGTTCGCTATATGCGACAGGGTACTTAGTATCTTGAATGCCCGACAATACAATGCGGATCACCTTGCGCAATTCAGATAACAGTTTGTCTGCATTATCAAAGTTCGTTCCTGAACCAACACGGGCATTGTCTACTTCTAATTCAATCTCGTAATGTTCTACATTTGAAAATACGCCAGCATCTTGAATATTATACTGAGGAATAGGTACGCGGTTGTTCGTCTTGGATGTTTTCACAATAGTCAAATCAGCAAAGATTGGATACGTCTCGTGATAGAAACGAACCCTGTTCAAAGAGCGAAACATTTTTTTTGAGTCGACCCATTTCGACATAATATTTCGGGCAAGATTGCTATGAATATTAAAATCTTGTTCCTCTTGGAATGAAACGCGGAAATTGAAATCTTCCATATCTAATTTTGGTATGAACTTGTCTTTCTTGTCCTTTGGAGATGATTTGCGTGTAAATTTTATCTTATTAAATACATTCGAAGGCATATTGACCAGTTTTTGAATATCATTTGTTTCACAATATTGTTGTATCAGATCAGTGCCTACAATTTCTGCACGAATATTAGACATTCGCGTTTGTCCGGTGCGCGGGTCGGTATATTCATTTTGGATACGCAGCATCTGATTTCCATTATTATTCTCCGCCTTAAACCCACAAGAATACAGTTGTTTGATTACATTGTCGTAGTTATTTTTAGTGATGGGTTTTTTAATACGAGGATTGGTTCCAAAGCGAATTTCCAATTCACTGGATTTGTTGTATGTGGACAATAAAGGGTTGCTTTCTAAATAGAGGGAAACGATTCTATGAAATTCATCTTTCTTTTCACGCAGGTTATTGCTGGTATTGTGTGTTTTTGAATTCATAATATAGAATCTTATATAGTAAAATCATATATTATTTTGTCGCAATCAATTTTGTATATATTACCAATGAATTGTTTCCAGTATTGTAGTATACAACTCGTTCTTTTTTAGTTTACTGGACGGTAGGTGAAGTTTTTCCATGATGGTTGTTAAATCCGCAATTTTATATGCCGACAGACTTTTCATCGTCTTGTTCATTCCTTCTAAACATACAAAATTGTTGTCTAGATGTTCAATATCGCTCGATGACGCGGGTTCTAGTCGCAACTTATATTGTTTGAAACCATCAACGTAAATAAAAAAAGATGGAAGTTCCGCATCAAATATAAAAGGCAAGTAACTCTTTTTCTCGTTGTTTATGATATATACATTGAATTTATAGAAACATAGGTATGCATACACGTTGACGAAAGTAGTGGACTGCTGATTGATGGAAAGATCTGCTAATAATTCTGTAATGGCGACTTTGGAAAATTTATGGTTCACTTGTTTCATCAAATGATTGTTGTCTACTAAAAAATCCAGAATTTCTTGATTCAGTTCCATTTTTTTCAAACCATAATTCCTGTGAATCGCACTATATTCTCCATATGAATACATTGCAACATACAGACACCAAAACAAACCATCCTTCTGTGCGGGAATAAAATAATCTGTTTCTGGGGAATATGTAGTTGGTTGTACGGCAGATGGGTCTTGTTTATAATTCTTGTCGATGTTTACAATAGACTGTGGTTCGTCTTTCGTAAATACATATGGATGCAATGATTGTACAATGTCTTTTACATTATTGTTTTTATGAAAACAATAAAATACGGAATTACCAATAGTCGTCATGATATTTGCTACGAGTGTATAGCGCTATATGATACTGTCGAGTTGTCTTTATCTTCTTTTTCGTCAAGTAATGATTTCTTGAACTCCTCTTTTTGATATTCCAAAGTGGCCAAATTGGTGGCTTTTTCTTGTGTATACTCAATATATTTTTTCATCTGATCTAAAATGTCGTTAGACAGAAACGACATATTTACAAATATTCCGCTCTTATTCTCGTTTAACTTGCATAAATATTTTGATAGCAATTTCAGTATTTCAATCTGGTCTTGTTTATTCATTATTTCAATGCTATGTTTTATGGCATCTAACTCTTCGGACGAATACGTATTGTCGCAAGCCATGATTATACATATGTATGCAGCAAAGTTTATATAGTTTTAATAACGTATATATATAAATTCACTATAACACCAACAATACACTTCGAGAACCATATTCATCTGCCCTTGTTGATTGTGCATATTTTCCGGCGATTTTCCAAAAATGTAGTATTTGTAGTGATATTCTACGGAATCGTCCAAGATTTGTATACGTACATCTAACGTGTCGTCATCAATGTTATTTTCAGTTCGTTCGTATGATTTCAGGCGGTTCGGTAAAATGCAACGACGCGTCCCGTCTGGCGAAATATCAGGATACATATGATACACTGTTTGTATTTTTGGCGGTATCTTTACCTTATTGTATACCTTGAAATTCCGTCGCACGTCAATGTCATCAACAAACTCCACTATATATCGTATTACATCGTAAGGTAAATATTCACACATTTATAATAAAAAAATATTTTTCATAATACAAATATTTTTTTTCTACTTATTTTTCATTCACTAATTCTCCCATGCAAACAATATACGGGTCATTCAATTCAAAACGAATACCAATCACACGAACGAGCACCTTCTGGTTTTCTTCAATGTTGTTGAAATTTTTGTCGTTATGAAAATGATCACGAGCAATGAATGCGTGTATAGGGACATTTCCATCTTCATCTATAATCTGACCATGAATGCCTGCCTTTGTGATTGTTTTCGACGTACATTCAATGATCATTCCTTCGACTGGATGACATATCATGCATTCATACATGGTATCAAATACAATCTTCTCATTTTCAACCACTCCGCTTGTGTAACTGATGACGCGAACCGAATCAGGTTTGATAAAACCTTCAGGACTACATTTTCCTTGTATCGAATTAGAAATTGACTTTTCTAAATTAGGTTTGATGTTTTTACCGATTTGGTTCATATTCAGGGATATTTTTTTTGTAAGCATAGACTTCGTATATACATCTGTGCGTATCTTGCGATCTTGAGGTTTCTTGGTTTCCATAACTAATATATTAGCAGAAACTTTTATAGTAGTTATTTGTTAGAAACTTTCTAATTCAATTTTATAAATTATTTTTTGATTCCAATCAAACTATTGATGATTGCCTCTTCTTTGCTGAAAAACCATTTTTTGCTATCAACTGAATGCTTGTCCATATGTCTCAGTAATATTTCAATCATGGCGCATAGACCTGACCTATATATGCCGTTTGATTTTTGTGTAACGACCTTCTTATTATTTTTCATTTCAGTAATTTCAATTACTTGAGATGTATTTTTATCGTTGTACATAGGCGTTTCTAATATTGAATTAATGCGTTTAATTATGTCCGATTTGGATTTGGTTTCGCAGAAAATGCCCACCACATTTTTCTTTTCTGATATGTCTTTCATTTTGAAATCCACATTGTTGTTCTTGGCTAAAAACATAAATCCAACCATATCATTGTATGTATTCTTTGGTTGTATGAATTTTTCAATGATGCTTGTTTTATAGTCTCCTAAATCCATTTCTTCCACTTGTGTCCATAACATATTGTTCACCTTATCTTGTTCATAAATAACGTAACTGGTAGTATCACCAAATGTATTGTATAACAATATTCCTTTATTTTTCTCGTCGGACGTTATGATCCTCTTTTCGAAATATTCTCTCACATATTCAGTTATTTCATTTTCCTCTCTATTTGCATCTTCCAGGCGGTCACCATATAATTGTTGTATCAACATTAATTTTTCTTTCAATTGCATTGTATCTAAATTATGATAGACTAAATGCTCTATAAATTCCTCTTTTTTTACGTTATGGTTCTTTCTAAGTAAATTCATCACATTTCCGGCATGCTTATACCAATTATGAGAACCTTGAGCCAAAAGACGTTCTTTCATCTCGATTGCACTATCTATGTTTGCAGTAATTTGATTCATAATATCAGCAAACGTTTCGGCATTTTCAACCTCGTTCTCTATCTCCATTCTAACTTTGCTTTGTTTTTTGGATGGTACCTCTATTTTGATATGGTTTCTCTTGTAATCAACTGGAACACCTCTTTCATAAATGCTCACATTTTCATCATTCATCTCGATCGGTTGAAATGCATATACATCTCCCTTATTGATTAAGTATCCTTGGCGTCCATATTTGTCTATCAAATAATCGTTTTTGTTCTGTATAAATCGGGTCAATGCAAAGTCAACTTCTTCTTTGGGATATTCTTTGCGAATGTTGATCGAACGGAACAATGTGTCGCGCGTATAAAATGGTTCTTCTTTAAAAAGTTCTCTTATTCGTTTAATGATAGCATTGTAATTCATTTTGATAAATCCTTCATTGTAAGTTGTATCATTTACATTGACCCTATCTATATCCACAGGTCGAGAACATGTATATTCACAATTATCCATATAATCACATACATTCGAATAAGGTTTGTCTCCGACTTGGAACTCTAGATCGTGTCCACTTGAAGTCCGAATTGCTATGTTCTTGTTCTCGGTAATAGCCAGCATTTTCTCCACTGTAAAATTCGATTGACCAATGTTCAATAAACAGTCTACTGATTGCTCTTTTAAAATACGCGTGATTTCTCCGATTTTCTTCGCTTTCTTCTCGGCGAAACGATATACATACATGTCCGCTGCTTCGTTGGTTTGAACAGCATCTGTACTGTGATAATAAATCTCCACATTCCTTTCTTCAAATGGTAGTTTGCAGTGGCTCAGATTTCTCACCGCTCTGCCTACAATCTGCTCTGTGCGATTCATATTGTACCAAGGTTCCATCAAATGAACTTGGCGAACATTTTTGAAATCTAATCCTTCAGCAGCAGCGCGTGTGATCAATATCACCTTGACCATTTCACCATTTTTATTGTTTTCATTGGTTACATATTTCAAATCTTCCAAGTTGTTGGGGGAGAAATTTTTATCTCCAGTAATCATTACATACTTTGCTTGTTCAAAACGTCTGCCGTCGACTTCGGTAAAATTCGCCTTTGTAGTCATTTGTAAACTATCAATGGGTTCAATGCGTGTATCACCCGTCGCCAATAATGGCTTTGTAAATGGTGCGCTCCCGTATCTTGTAAAACCAATTTCTTCTAATGCGAGAGCCATTGGAACAACGCCACCATCGATATAATGAGAATAGACAATCACGATTCCAGTCGACTTCATAATCTTATTTGTGATATTGGATATTTTATGACTGTACTTGGGCAAATTATCCGGATGGAAAACACGTCCATATTTCTCCATAATATCAGGCTTGTACTCAAACTTATAACGTAGCATATAATCCTTTTGGACAGTTTGATGTGTCATAATTTCATTCAATCCATTTTTACCAATGTAACTCTTCACCAATGTTTCCGGAACAACCGAAGTGTCGTCGAGAACCAACTCATCTAGGTCTTCGTTGGGATACACAATATTCAGTGATTCCAACAATTGTTGTAAAAATGTGTAACCGAATTTTTCCATATTATCAAAAGTAGGGAAATTGTTCTCGTCAACAGAAGAGGTAGTTTTCTGTTTTAAGTACTGTAATATCGCTAGATACCCCTTTTCTTGGTAAGGATCGAGTTTGTTAATATAAATAGGCAGGTTCTCAATTGCCTCTTCAATAACTTTCCCATTTAATTGGTTGGATGGGTAGGCAACTTCCTTCATTGTGTTTTCAGGTTCAAATTGGTCAGGGTATATCCTATAAGGAAATGTATATGGGTTCTCTCCTCTTACAAATGAAACATATCCTGTTAACTTTCTTTCCAATAGTTCTTTACCTCCTTCTTTGTCTTCGTCACCCACTACGAAATCACCTTGTGTATCAAATATTTCGTTTTCTTTGATCGTACTGCGTTTGTCTACGGCATTCAATAAATTCACTGTCCATACAATCTCTTTGTAACTGTTGTACATAGGTGTACCCGACAAGAGCAACAAACGAATATCTTCGGCGTGTTGTATTACATCCATCAATAGTGTAGCCAGTTTCTTTCCATCTTTATTATCATCTGATATGCGAATATTATGAAACTCATCAATGATAAACAAATGATTGCTAAAATGCCGTTTGATTTTCAATATTCGTTTCTTCTGCATGGCTTCTGTAGCGTCTTGTCCAGAACTGGTTGTATTAATCTTTCGCTCTATGTAATTTCTAAGTTCTCCATATCCAATAAATCGGTAATGTTCATTTATCAAGGTATTCATTTGCGAAACAACCTTGTCTTTGGATAATTTTTTCATCGAAGTTGGATTGATCTCTTTTAATAGTTCGTTACCAATGCACGTGCGCAGGTTCCATTGGTCTCCCACTTTCTCCAACTTGGTTTCATCAAACAGTTGCATGCGAAAATTGTTTTGTACATTTGGGGATGCGACAATGAAGATTTTTTGTTCCAGACCAATCTGTTTCGTATAATTGCGCATTTCTTCAGCCACTCCAATTGCACTGCATGTTTTACCTGTTCCCAATCCGTGGTATAATAACAATGCATTATAAGGTGTCTGAAATGATAAAAAGTTTTTCACAAACATTTGGTGAGGCATAAGAGAAAAATCCTGACTACACATTTTGTCTGCTTGGTCTTTTATGTTTTTAATTGTTCCATCATAACGGATTGTGTTGAATTCTTTTCTCGAGGCGATTTTTGCATTGAAATCGGGGTCATTTAACGTTGGATACAAAAAGTCATAATCGTCATCTACAATCGAATTGTCACGCATAATCTTCTCGTTCTTTTTATTTATTTTATTGTATTCGGTTGAATTTACATCTCCGGGAAGCAATTCTAATGTGGACAATAATTGTTTTTCCTTATCACTCATTTCAATGTTATCTATTTGTGAAATATCCACATCTTCGTCTTCAAATATTTCCTCCTCATCCTTTTCTTCTTTTTCTTCTTTTTCTTCGTCTTCTTCTTTTTCTTCTTTTTCTTCTTTTTCTTCGTCTTCTTCGTCTTCTTCGTCTTCTTCTTTTTCTTCTTTTTCTTCTTTTTCTTCTTTTTCTTCTTTTTCTTCTTGTTCTTTTTCGTCCTCATGTTTATTGGCTCGCAACAATCCTCTCTTCTGTTCCAAACATACAATCCAATTAATAAACTGCGGTTTCAATCGCGCTCCCATTACACTTTCAGTCTTCGGATCTTCAATTCCTAACATTATAATCAGTTTCGAACGCAAATCTGCAATTAACATTTTTTTCAACTCTTCTGCTCGCACGCTTTCTTCAGGCGTCTCTATTTTATACTCATAGTTACAACCTTCAATTAGTTGGCGGGGTTTTTTACCAACGGGTTCACATTCGCCTGTAGTTTTATTGCGCCGTTGCCCTTTTGGACAACGGACGGGTTTATCGTATTTTTTTTCTACATCAGCATTGTTTTTCAGTCTAGCGGAAAGTTGTGTTACGGCGGCATCCACTAATAAATTCCGTTCAGACACATCCATCGGAACAATATCCGCAATTTTTTCAATAGATTGTTTTTTTTTCGTTGCACGCTTTGAACCACCAGATTTTACTCTTTTTGTATTTCTAGACATGATAATAGTAAAATATATGTATATAGAATGAACATATATTTCTGTTGTTTTTTAATAAAATAATACAGGTGTATGATGAGTTAACATATTATCTAAATTTGTTAACATGTGCTGTTTCTCTAAATTGTAGGGTCGAATGCAATCAATACATTGGTCTACCGTTTTCCATTCGATTTTACTTACCTCCATTTTATCATATTTATAATTCATCAACGTATTCTCGTAATTCATGTGAGTGATATAATACTTGTGTTTATACGATTTGTAATTTGACCCCGTAAAATTTTCTTCAAATGGAAAAATATTTTGAATACTATGCAAATATTCGGTAGGCACTCCAGTTTCTTCTTTAAACTCACGTAACGCACATTCAAAGTCTTTTTCTTGAAAATTACGGCGACCTTTGGGAAATCCCCATTCAGGTTCTTTCCATTGGGTATATTGTTTACTCTCTTCAATCAGTATATTCAAATTGTAAAAAACTTGCTTGTTGTAAATACCATCTTTGATGACTTGGAATTTGTTTCTCGACACCATTTCTTCTTGTTTGTATTGATTGGATAGTCTGCTGTTGCCCCATACAGACAGCCACAATTGCTCGAATGTGAATGTATTCAACTTAACCTTCTCATCTTCAGTCATTTGTTTCAACATATTCATAATATACTCTTTGTTATTGACCGAATACTTCCCTCTCATAAAATCGATGAAACCAAGTGTATCCTTTCTACGTATCATCAGATACTCTTTTTTGTTATTATGAATTCGATAGGCAATAACGCCTACGCTGGTAATCGGCATTTTACATTGACTATATGAATGTCCTTCTTTTCCGCAATTGTTACAATAATTATCTGCACTCATAAAATTATAATAAATGTGTTGTCCTATTATTATAAAAAGGTATTCTTTATATATATTGTTATTTATGAATTTCGATGCAGATACGTGGGGACCTCATTATTGGTTCTTTTTGCATACGATTGCCGAGTTCTATCCGTTGACCCCGAATGAAGTGACTAAAAAAAAATATTATGAATTGTTGACCAATATGCCGCTATTTATACCAGACGAGGAAATGGGAAACAAATTTAGTGAAATACTAGACAAATACCCAGTATCACCTTATTTAGATAATCGCGATTCTTTGGTTCGTTGGATGCATTTTATTCACAATAAATACAACATCATGTTAGGAAAAGATGAAATATCGCTAGCAAGATCATTGGAATTATATAGAGAACAATACAAACCGAAGCAAATCTCATTTGTAGATAGCATCAAGTTCAAATCAAGATACATCCATTTTGCATTTATCTTATTCCTTGTTGTACTCATTTATATGTATTACAGTGAATAATCGCCCATATATGTATTGAATTAAATCTAACGATATGTTAAATGAGATTGGAAATTGTTATATTATTAATCGCCGGTTTTGTAATAGCCAACATTCATACCGATGGAAAATACGTAAAAATTATGATGACATGGAAAAAATATTATCAAATGGCTGGCGTGGGAATGGGTGCACTGTTTTTTTACTACATTGTAAAACACAATCCACTGAGAGCACGCGAGATGTTGGCTACATCAAATGAATATATCAAATATTTACCGGTAGACAAAAGCACGACGAATATGATTTCGCCAATATTAGATTTCACTACGAGACATTCTTCGTTTCAAGACAATGCGTCCAAACCGATTGTTTCGATGAACAATTCACAACAATACCAAGGAGAACAGCGCATTATCAATTCGGGCAAAACCGGTACCAAACGTTCAGTAAGTGAAACCAAAAAGAAGTTTGTAGCATCTAGACAGGATTGGTCTTGTGACGACTGCAAAACGCAATTGAGTGCTTGGTTTGAAGTCGACCATATTGTTAGATTGGACCACGGTGGAAGCAATCATGTAGATAATTTAGTTGCTTTGTGTAGAGAATGTCACGGAAAGAAAACCGCAATGGAGAACCTATAACTTTATGCACAACAAGCGAATTTCGAATAATATATCCATTTATAATATATTAGCATTATAAATGAATGAAACAATAGAACCAGACTACATAGAGAAAGGATTTCAAACATTTAATAAATTAAACAAAAATATCAAGTCTTCAGCCGAACAAGCGAGTAAATTCGCATCCGAAAGAATGAAACAAACCGCCAGTCAACCTATTGTTCAAAACACGATGGCATCTCACGGAATGATGATAATGATTATGTCGATTTTCATTGTGTTTATGTTATTCACGTCCAATTATTCGATGTCGATGACGTATGAAACAAGTTGGTTGGCTATTCCGGTTTTATTGTTGCTGGCATATGGTTTATCTTCTTTTGTAAAACCAGTCGCTACAACAAACAATTGGATTTCGTCTGTATTCAGTAAGTTGGCGTTAGTAGCATTTAGTGGTATATTAATGTATTATTATGTCCAGTTTTCACAACAAACAAATTCATCGTTAAGTCATGTCTATTCTGTTTTGTCCGTATTATTGATGTTTGTTTCCTTAGCAATAGTATTTTACTTTACTGGCGAGTATATCAAACGTCTAGAAGGGTTCCCAGGGTTGATAATGCAAATGTTATTTTACATACCATGTCTATTACTGCAATTTGTGAATTACATTAAGAAAGATATAAGTGATACCACGAACCCCGTATTTTATCTATTTGTAATTGAATTGGTGTTGATTTTGCTGTATATTTATTTACCCAAGATCGTGAAATTATTATTCATGAAAAAAGGTATCAAATTGCTACCTGGAAATGAATTCCTGGATAAGTCACACGTAATTTCAGGAAGTGAAGAACTGAAAATGGAAAAGAATGACCAATTTGACCAAACCGCCAATTATCGTCGCAACTACGGAATATCATTTTGGTTGTATTTGAATGACCAAGGTTCGAATTATAAAGCATACTCAAAAGAAACCAACATATTCAATTATGCCGATGGTGCGCCACATGTAGTATATGAAAACAACATTGATGAAGAGCATGGTCGAAATAATTTGGTTGTATATTACACAAATCGCGACAACAAACAAGAAGATAAAGTCAAGTTGAATATCGCGAAGCAAAAATGGAACCATATTGCATTTAACTATTCATCCACTTTCCTGGATATATTTGTAAATGGTAAATTAGCCCAATCAGTTCCAATACATAATGCGGAGCCAAAATATACGCCATACGACAATATTACGATCGGCGACCAAAATGGGTTGGATGGAGCAATTTGCAATATTACTTATTATAAAGCTCCTCTATCTAAGCGAAACATATTGAACGAGTATAATTTGCTTGCTCATAAGAACCCACCAATTGAAACAGAGTTCATGCCTAAAAATTTGATTAATGGGGATATGCTGAAACGACTATTCTTTTTACGAACTGACTAACTTATATATTTTTTTTATAGCCATAAAATATATAATTATGAATACAACAGTGATTGTTTTAGGAGTTGTTATTATTTTATTGATATATGTTTTATACTATTTCCTATCAAACCGCTCATCGAGCCTCACTGCTAGTGCAAATTTGAAACAACCCCAACCTCCCCTTACTAATATTGAAAAGGCGAATAATTCCCGCTATGGATACACTCTGTGGTTATATGTGAACACTTGGGATAACAATGTTGAAAAAACCATATTTAGTAGAGACAACAACATGAAATTGTATTTGGATAAAACAGGTCCTTTGTTGAAAATGGATATGGCTATGTCTGATGATACGACAGAGACTATGTTGATTACTGATAACTTCCCTCTTCAAAAATGGGTGTGCATCGGATTGAGTATGGATAACCAGTTTGTGGATGCATATATTGACGGTAAGTTGATGCGTTCTCAACGTTTCTTCAAAACTGGTACCAATACTATGCCCAAGGTGCCTCCTACTTCAGATACGCCCATTCTTGTCGGCAATGCGGAAGGAAAGTTTGACGCATATTTGGCGAATTTCAAACGCTGGGTTGCACCACTTGATCCCAAAACCGTATGGGAAAATTATTTAGATGGCAATGGTTCAAACAGACTGATGAATATGTTGAGTTCGTATGGTGTAGACATATCTATTCTGAAGAACGAGCAGGAACAATCTAGGTTCTCTGTTATTTAAGGCAAAATAAATAGTTTAATATAAATTTGTATGGTTATAATTTTTATCCCTATATTATAACAATATATATGAACGCTCAACCAGGATTTACCGCAAACGTGGGTACTCAAATTACAAGCAATTTATCGAATGCAATGGACAAATTACCTAGCCAAGAAAGCATGCAACAAGGCATCAGTAATCTGGGCAATACGTTGCAGAATACTAGTTCGCAATTGACGGATACTTTCAGCGAGTTTTCAAAACAATCCGCTACTGTCCCGGAAGCAACAACCGGGTTCCTCCAATCCAACACTATCATCGCAAAATTCGCATTCATTATTTTAGTGCTAATCGGCATGCTTGTTCTTCTCAATTTAGGCGTAATTCTGATAAGTATTCTCTTTGGTCCATCTGATAGTCCTTATCTGATCAATGGTATGATTGATGGAAACAACTCCATGGTTGTTCATCAAGACCCAAAACAGGGCGGGTCAGCCACTATCCTTCGCTCTAATAATGAAGATAGTGGCGCCGAATTTACTTGGTCATCATGGTTATATATAAATGATTTAGGAAATCAAGATGAAAAATACCAACATGTGTTTAGTAAGGGCGATGGTCAATTCGACGCTGTAACCAACTTGTCTTCCATGAATAATTCACCTGGTGTATACTTAGAACCAAAAACTAACAATTTACGCGTTATGATGGATACAGTCAAATATGGAGACGCGAATACGTCTATCGTGGTAGAAAATATGCCTATTAAAAAATGGATACATTTAGCAATCCGGCTGCAAAACAAGATCATAGACATTTATGTGAATGGAACCTTGTCCAAGCGTATGGTATTAAGCAACGTTCCCAAGCAAAACTACAGTGATGTATACATTGCTCAGAACGGCGGTTTTAACGGCAAGTTATCCAGTTTACGTTATTATAATTCTGCACTGAATGTGTTTGATATTAATAGCATTGTTCGCAAAGGACCCAATTTAACAGTAAAAGATGGTAATCTGAATACAAAATATTTCTCTTACTTATCCAATTATTGGTATTATTCCAAAACCAATTAATTGTGCAATGCAATCATATTATATAGTCGTACTTTATTATATAATATGTCTTCTGACGTGAGTGGAATATGTTTACAACGAAGGAAACAAATGTTGTTTACGATACCGCCTGCTCGTCTTGAAACAAAATCGCCTTACAATCAATATACAGAAGCACAATTGAATATGCGACGAAAAGCTGAAATCTTACAATATTCAGGAAACAGTCAAGCATCAAAGGGGAATAATTTAACAAAAAAACAGAAAATGGCTCAACTCTTATCTGGTAAGTATCAAAATTCGACTTATCCGGGAACAATTGTACAAGAAGTAACCGAAGTGCGTAATGCAATATTGGATATAAGTGAAAATGTATATTCATATAAAACCATATATTCCAATATAGATACCAATTGCAATAATAATGAAATTATTTATACGCCCACTTCATCTTCTGGTGTTCCTGGTCCATCTATGTTATTATACAAAGACGATAGCATTCCGTTATACAATTACAAGACTAATGTGGAAACCTTGGCTATAGCGAACGATGAGGATACGGATGAATGGAGATATAACATTACCGACAATATATTTGCCTTGCATAATAATACCCAGGACATATTCTCACTGGGCATCCAATATGGTATCACCAATCCTCAATACACATACAGTTTCAAAATTCCGTATGGTATATTTGTGCGCGGCTTCTCAACTGGAAATGTAGATACTACATACGATTTGTCGCTTAGTCTTTTTAATACCTCTCCAATGGGTGTGTCGGTATTATATAACAATGGAAATGTAGTTGACCCAGTAACTGGAACAACATTAACGCCTACATTGACTTATACGGATTCTTCATTTAATGTTCAATTACTTGATACGTCATTTAATGCAGCCAATACGCAGTTTCAGGCAGTTGTACACGGAGGAACTGTGGAAGTGTCTGGTGTGAATTTATTTACAGAACGAGGGTTTGTCTATGATATAGTTGGATTTCCGAAAATATCCATCTCTACTCCTTTTGGATATGAAGACGATTTTAATAATGTAGAATACGGAATAGTGTTTAATTTATCTTCGAATAATTTATTAGTGGAAACCAATTGCAGCGTATCGAACCAAGTAAGTGAAACGTATATACCATTTGAGTTGAACGGAATTTATCTAACGTAGAGAACCATCCGTTATTTATTTTCAAAGATATATCTCTCAATGGTAACATTTTACCAATTCACAATTCCTAATTTATTACGATAGTTAAGTCCATAATCATATAATAATTCTT